>Ga0326597_10000279_pt1 | contig 96147 bp, 108 predicted proteins | sample RVTome_12_FD_203789 | JGI IMG/M metagenome (GOLD analysis project Ga0326597, IMG submission 203789) | Soil microbial communities from uranium-contaminated site in the Upper Colorado River Basin, Wyoming, United States - RVT100D185 | ecosystem: Environmental > Terrestrial > Soil > Contaminated...
GTATCGCACTTCCACCAGATACAGCCCGCATGCCGGCGCCGCCGGCCCCGCGCTCGATGGCCGCGCCGCTTCCAGCAACGCTGCCAGCTCTTCTTCGCTCATCCGGCCCAGTCCCACCTCGACCAGCGGCCCCACCGTCCTTCGCACCTGGTGCGGCAGGAACGCCTGGGCCTCCATCTCCACCGCGATCTCGCGCGCGATCTCGCGGCCCTCCAGCAGCACCTCGCATCGCCGAAGCGTGCGCACCGTCCCCTCGTACGGTCCGGCGAACGCCGCGAAATCGTGCTCGCCCACTAATCGCTCTGCCGCGCGCCGCATCGCATCCACATCCAGCGGCTTCGCGACGTGCCACGCGCGCTGGCGATCCAGCGCCGGCCGCACCGGCCGGTTGTCGATGCGGTACCGGTACAGGCGGCCCACCGCGTCCCGACGGGGATCGAACCCCGAAGCCTCCCTTGCCGCCCTCACCACGATGTCCTCGGGAAGGAAGTGGTTCAGGCCGCTCCGGAACTCCGCCGGCGTCAGCGCCGACTCTGTGTCGAACCCCGCCACCTGGCCCAGCGCGTGCACGCCTGCGTCCGTGCGCCCGGCAAACGCCACGCGCATGGTCTCGGCCGTCAGTTTGTTAATCGCGGCCTCCAGCACCGACTGGATGCTGGGGCCGTTCTCCTGGTACTGCGAGCCGCGATACGCGGTCCCGTCGTACTCGATCAGTACGGCGATGCGGCGGCCGCCAGCGCGGCCCGACTGGGATAGGTCTTCGGACCCGTCCCGGTCGGCTTCCGCTTCGCCGCCCATCGCCTATTCCCCGCGCTCCACCAACTCAAGCTGCGCCATCGAGGCGCCGTCACCCAGGCGCGGGCCCAGCTTGATGATGCGCGTGTATCCGCCCGGTCGCGTCGCAAACCGCGGCCCGATCTCGTCGAACAACTTCTTTACGAGATCCTTGTCGTTGATGTACGCCAGCGCCTGCCGCCGCGCGTGCACGGTGCCGTCTTTGCCCAGGGTGATCATCTTCTCGGCGATGGGGCGGACCTCCTTCGCCTTGGGTTCGGTCGTCTTCATGCGTTCGTGACGCAGCAGGTCGGCCACCAGCCCGCGCAACAGCGCGCGGCGCGCGTCGCCCGGGCGGTCGAACCTGCGGCCACTTACCTTGTGGCGCATGCCTACTCGCCCTCCTTGCGCCTGATCAGGTCGGAAGGGTCCTCACCGGCCTCGCGGAGCGCTTCGATGAGCGCCGCACCCAGCGGACTCAGGTCCTCGGCCGTCTCGCCACCCTCCTCGGGGCCCGATGGCGCGCGGCCGATCGGCAGACCGCCATCGTAGTCGTCGCCACGCTCCTCCAGCGGCGGCAGCAGGCCCATCTCGGCCAGCTTGTCGCGTAGCTCGTCGTACGACTTCCGTCCAAAGTTGCGCAGGGAGAGCAGCTCGTCCTCGCTCTTCTCCAGCACCGCTCCGACGGTCATCAAGCCGCTCCGCTTCAGGCAGTTATACGCCCGCACCGAGAGGTTCAGGTCCTCGATCGGCATGTTGTACTTGTCCGGCGGCAGCGACGTGCCCACGCCCAGGCCTCGCTCGACCGTCGGGGGCAGCGGCTTGCCGAGCTGTGCGAACATGCGCAGCTCGTCGATCAGGATGTCCGAGCTCTTGCTGATCGCGTCGATGCCGGGGAGCGTGCCGTCGGTCCAGACCTCCAGCGTCAGCCGGTCGTAGTTCGTCATCTGCCCCACGCGCGTGTGCGCCACGTGAAAGTTCACCCGCCGCACCGGCGAGAAGATTGCGTCCACGGGGATCACGCCGATGGGTAGGCCGTCCGTGTGACCGGCGGGCGCGTACCCTTGGCCCGGCTCCACGTTCAGCTCGACGGTGAGGCGCCCTTCCGGCGCGTCCAGCGTCGCCAGCGGCAGCTCCGGGTTCACCACCTCGTAATCGGCCGTCGTTTGGATGGAACCGGCCGTTACAGGCCCTTCGCCCGACGCCTCGAGGTACAGCTTTGCAGGCCGATCCGCCAGCGCCCGCAGGCGGATCTCCTTGATGTTCAGGAGGAACTCCGTCGTGTCCTCCTTCATGTGCGGGATCGTGGAGAACTCGTGCTCCACCTCCTCGATGCGTACGGAGGTCACGGCCGCACCCGGAAGCGAGCTCAGCAGCACCCGCCGGAGCGCGTTGCCCAGCGTGGTGCCGAAGCCCGCGGCCAGCGGTTCGGCGACGATGCGCACGTACGTCTCGGTCTCTTCCTCTACCTCGATGTGCGCGGGCTCTAGCTCGTTCAACTCTCTTCCTCCTGGGCCGATCGTGGGCGCTAGCGCCGTAAGCAAGTTTCGCGCGCCGTCAGTCATGATGCCCATTAGCGTGAGTAGTACTCCACAATGACAGCCGGATCGAACTTCGTCGGCATGTTGGCCACGTCAGGATGCGAAATGATGCGGCCCGTCATCGCGCCCGAGTCCACGTTCACCCACGCCGGGAACGACTTGCTCCCGATGTTCTCCTGCGCGAACTTGTAGTACTCGCTCTTCTTGCTCCCTGCGACCCAGCCAATGACATCGCCCGGCTTCGTCGCGGCCGAAGGTACGTCCGTCTTGCGGCCGTTCAGCATGATGTGGCCGTGCCGCACCACCTGCCGCGCCTGCTTCAACGAGTCCGCGAACCCCATCTTCAGCACGACGTTGTCCAGGCGCATCTCCAGCAAGCGCACCAGGTTCTGGCCCGTCACCCCCGGCTGGCGCACCGCGTCCTTGTAGTACTGCACGAACTGCTTCTCCAGTACGCCGTACGAGTACCGCGCCTTCTGCTTCTCCCGCAGCTGCAACGCCCGGTCAGAGAGCTTGCGGCGGCGGCCTGTTTGCTGGGCACCCGGCGGCTGCGGCCGCTTGTCCAGCGTGCACTTCGCCACGCACTTGTCGCCCTTCAGCATCAGCTTCTCGCCATAGCGGCGGCAGATGCGGCAGACCGGTCCTGTATATCGAGCCATCCTCTATCCTCCCGTCTGCCTACACGCGCCGGCGTTTGGGCGGCCGGCAGCCGTTGTGCGGCACCGGTGTAGCGTCTTTGATACTCAGCACCATCAATCCGCTGGACTGCAGCGCGCGAACAGCGGCTTCACGGCCGCTTCCCGGGCCGCGCACCAGCACCTCGACCTGGCGCAGACCGTGCTCCATCGCCCGGCGGGCCGCGTTTTCGGCCGCGATCTGCGCCGCATACGGCGTGCTCTTCCGCGAACCCTTGAACCCGGCCTGCCCCGCGCTCGCCCACGAGAGCACGTTGCCACTCGGGTCCGTCAGCGTCACCAGCGTGTTGTTGAAGGTCGCCTGGATAAACGCCTTCCCGCGCGGCACCGACTTCTTTTCGCGCTTGCGCCCCTTGCTCTTCGTCGTCGCTTTTCGCTCGGCCATGCGTCTCCTCTGCCCGTCTGCCCCCGGACTGCCGTCCAAACTAAACCAGGTCCCGGTGGTGAGCTACTTCTTGGCGGCCGCCTTCTTCTTGCCCGCCACGGTGCGCCGCGCCCCGCGCTTCGTGCGCGCGTTCGTACGCGTTCGCTGTCCCCGCACCGGCAGCCCCCGGCGATGCCGAATGCCGCGATAGCAGTTGATCTCGATCAACCGCTGAATGTTCTGCCGCACCTCGCGGCGCAAGTCACCCTCGACCGTGTGCTCCTTGTCGATGAGCTCGCGGATGCGGTTCACCTCTTCGTCTGTCAGGTCGCGCGTCTTGGTGCCGGGCCCCACCTGCGCCTGCGAAACGATGCGGCGCGCGGTCGAACCTCCGATACCATAGATGTAGCGCAACGAAATATCGATGCGCTTGTCGCGGGGAATGTCGACGCCGGCGATGCGTGCCATGTTCCTCTTACCCCTGCCGCTGCTTGTGCTTCGGAATCTCACAGATGACGCGTAACACGCCATGCCGCTTGATGATCTTGCACTTGTCGCAGCGCTTCTTCACCGAAGCCCGGACTCTCATGACCGTTCCTTCTGCCTATCCGCAGCGCGGGCTTTCAGCCCCGCGTCGTCTTCCCTCGTCTGTAGCGCGGGCCTTCAGCCCGCGTCGTTTACGAACTACTCACTACCAACTACGAACTACCCTTACCGGAACCGGTATGTAATGCGGCCGCGGCCCAGGTCGTATGGCGAGAGCTCGACCAGCACACGGTCGCCCGGCAATACCTTGATGAAATTGAGGCGTATCTTTCCCGAGATGTGCGCAAGAACCTGGTGGCCGTTCGGCAACTCCACCTTGAACATCGCGTTGGGCAGAGGTTCCTTGACAACACCCTCTACCTCGATCGCGTCCTTCTTAGGCATGCGCTCCCTTCCCGAGACCTGCGGCCTCAAGCGAATAAATATACCAAATCCCCCGCAAAACGCGAATCAAAAGATCCAATACTTCCAGATTCAACCTCAGGGCACCGTCAGTACCATCGGCTCGCCGTCCGTCACCGCGATCGTGTGCTCGAAATGCGCCGCCAGGCTCCCGTCGGCTGTCACGACCGTCCACTTATCGTCAAGTTGCTTCGTGTGCCAGTCGCCGGCCGTCACCATCGGCTCGATCGCGATGACCATGCCCTTCCTCAGCACCGGGCCCTTGTCCGCCGGCCCGTAGTTCGGGACCTGGGGCTCTTCGTGCATCGCCCGCCCCACGCCGTGTCCGCAGTACTCGCGCACCACGCCATACCCCTGGCCTTCGACGTAGTCCTGGATCGCCTGCCCCACCTGCCCCAGCCGGTTCCCCGGCCGCAGGTTCTGGATCCCGATGCACAACGCCTGCTTCGTTACGTCTACCAGCTTCCGCGTCTCTGCCGTGCCCGCCCCCACCACAACCGTCACCGCGTGGTCCGCCACGAACCCCCGGTACGTGCATCCCAGGTCCAGGCTCACCACGTCGCCGTCCTTGATGACGCGTTTCCCGGGGATCCCGTGCACGATCTCCTCGTTCACCGACACACACAACGTGGCCGGGTACGGCGGGTGCGCATACCCCAGGAACGTCGGGATGACGCCCTGACGGTCGAACTCCTTCCGCACCAGCTTGTCGAGCTCCCTCACCACCAGCCCCGGGCGCAGCTCATCCACGAGCCGCTGCATCGTCCCCGCCACGATGCGCCCCGCTTCGCGCATGATCGCGATCTCATCGTCGGACTTGATGATGATTGGCATAGCGGCGGTCTACTTCCCCGCCGCGGCGTCGACGCCCAGCGCCTTCAGGATCGACGCCGCCACCAGGTCCACCGCCGGCAGCCCGTCGACGTCCTTCAGCTTTCCGGCGCTGCGGTAGTGCCCCAGCAGCTCCTCCGCCGGCTTCTGCACTTCCAGCCGCGTCCGGATGGCCTCGGGCGTGTCGTCCGCCCTGTTCGACTCCTTCGCACGGCCCAACAACCGCTCCATCAGCACGTCGTCATCGGCCGTGATGTTGATCGCGATGTCGATCGACTTTCCCTGCTTCGCCAGCGCCGCATCCAGCGCCTGCGCCTGCGGCAGCGTGCGCGGAAATCCGTCCAGCACGAACCCCTGGTCCGGCCGCAGCTCGCCCAGCCGCTCCATGAACATCGCGATCACCAGGTCGTCCGGCGTCAGCAGCCCCTGGTCCATGTACGCCTTCGCCTTAACGCCCAGCGGCGTACCATTCTTGACGTGTGCGCGCAGCATGTCTCCCGTCGAGATCTGCGCCCATCCCATGCGCTCGGCGATGATCACCGCCTGCGTCCCCTTGCCGACGCCGGGAGGCCCAAAGAAAATGACGTGCATCTAGCGGATGAACCCCTCGTAGCTGCGCATGAGGAGCTGCGCCTCGAGCTGCTTCATCGTATCCAGCACCACGCCCACCACGATAAGCAAACCCGTGCTGCTGATCGTCAGCGACGTCACATCGAACCACTGCGTGATCAGGTACGGCAGGATCGCCATCACTCCCAGGAACAGCGCGCCCGCCCACGTGATCCGCACCATCACCCGCATGATGTAGTCCGCCGTCGGCCGCCCCGGCCGGATGCCCGGCACGAACCCACCCTGCTTCTGCAGGTTCTCCGCCAGGTTCTGCTGCTGGAAAATCACGAACGTATAGAAGAAGCTGAACCCGACGGTAAGGAGGAACACCGTGATGTAGAACCCCGGGCTCCCGCCCGAACCCTGCCCCGTACCCGGCGAGAAGGTGTCGTTGATCGCGCTCGTCACGCTCCGGATCCACGGTGTGGTCGATGAATCGTAGATGAACTGCGCGATGTACGCCGGCAAGATCACGATCGAGAACGAGAAGATCAGCGGGATCATCCCCGCCGAGTTCACCCGCAGCGGAATGTGGCTCTGCCCCGACTGCCGGTACATTTTCCCCGCCCGGAAGACGCTCTTCGCGTACTGCACGGGAATCTTCCGCACCGCCTCCTGCATGAAGACGATGGCCGCGACGACGAAGACCGCCATCACCGCCAGCAGGGCCACCAGGCCGATGCCCGTGTCCGAGTTGAATATGTTGGTGACCAGGCTCGGCATGCCCGCAACGATGCCGCCGAAGATGATGACGGACACGCCGTTGCCGATGCCGTTCTCCGTGATCAGTTCTCCCAGCCACACCAGGAACAGTGTTCCCGCCGTAACCGTGAACAGCGCCGTCATCGTCACCAGCGCCGCGTCACCCGTAAACGACGGGTCGAACATCGCATCGCCGGCCGCGCTCCCCACCTGCGTCTGCAAGATGACAAGCTGCGCGTAGCCCTGCACGAAGCACAGCGGCACCGTCATCCAGTACTGGTACAGCTGCTTCCGGTTCCGCCCACGCTCCCCTTCCTTGTCCAGCGCCTGCAGCGAGGGGAACAGCGGCGTGACCAGCTGCATGATGATCGACGACGTGATGTACGGGTACACACCCAGCATCGCCACGCTCATCTGCCGCAGCGCGCCGCCGCTAAAGATGTTCAGAAAGCCCAGCAGGCTGTTCTGGTCGATGATCTCCTGGATGACGTTCGGGTCCACGCCCGGAATCGGGATGTGGGCAACGAAGCGGAACACCACCAGCATCGCCGCCGTAAACAGCAGCTTCTTCCGGATGTCCGGCTGCTGCACGGCATCGATCACCGCCTGCAACAGGCGCGGACGGCTGGCTGCTTGCTGTCGGCTGGCTGCGATCGCCATGGCTTACGCCCCTCCGCGGGCCTCTTCCCCGGCCTCCGCGCCGGACTCCGCCTTCGCCTCCACGGCTTTCGTCTTCGCGGCCTTTGCGCCGCGCTTGGGCTTCGGTTCAGCGGCCGCCTCTTCCTTCGCGGCCGGTTCGCCGTTGATCCATGTTACGCTGCCGCCCGCCGCTTCGATCTTCGCCCGGGCCGACGCCGAGAACCGGTCCGCCGTCACCTTCAGCGACGTGCTCAGCTCCCCCTCACCCAGGATCTTCACCGGCCGGCTGGTCCGCACCAGTCGCGCCTTCCGCAGGGTCTCCACGGTCACGTCCGTTCCGGCAGCAAAACTGGCCAGGTCGCCGACGTTCACTTCCTCGTAGTCTACGCGGAACGGGTTCCGGAATCCCCGCTTGTACGCCATCCGCCGCACAAACGGAAGCTGACCGCCCTCGAAGCTGAGGCGGACGCCCCCGCCGGATCGGGCCTTCTGCCCCTTCTGCCCCTTCGTCGAGTAGGTGCCGTGCCCGCTGGCGTTGCCGCGGCCGATCCGCTTGCGCTTCTTCGTCGCGCCTTCGGGCTGGCGCAGCTCGTGCTGCTGCATCTACGCCTCCTCCCGCACCGTCACCAGGTGCCGCACTTTCATGACCATGCCCCGGATCGTGCGGTTGTCGTCGTGCTCTACCGTCTGGCCCAGCTTCCGCAGCCCCAGCGCGCGGATCGTGCGCTTCTGGTCAACCTTCTGGTTGATGCCGCTGCGCTCCCAGGTGACAATCAGCTTCGCCATCGTCACGCCTCCGCTCCGGCGCGCGCCGCCAGCGCCTTGCGCCGCGCCGTCACCGCCTTCGGGTCGCGCAGCTCGCTCAGCCCCTGGATCGTCGCCCGCACCACGTTAATCGCGTTCGACGAGCCCAGCGACTTCGTCAGCACGTCCTTGATTCCTGCCGCCTCCATCACCGCGCGCACCCCGCCCCCGGCGATGACGCCCGTACCCGGCGACGCCGGCTTCATCATCACCTTCGCCGCGCCGAACCGCGCCAGGATCGGATGCGCGATCGTCGACTTCTCCATCGGCACGCGGATCAGGCTCTTCCTCGCCACCGCCGAGCCCTTGCGGATCGCCTCCGGTACCTCGTTCGCCTTGCCCATCCCCGCGCCCACGTGCCCGTTGCCGTCGCCGACCACGACGACCGCGCTGAAGCTGAAGCGACGGCCGCCCTTCACCACCTTGGAGACGCGGTTGATGAACACCACCTTCTCCTGCAGGTCGAGTTCCCGTGCTTCAATCCTGTCGCGTCGATCAGTCGCCATACGTCACAATCCTAGAACTTCAGGCCCGCTTCTCGCGCGCCGTCTGCCAGCGCCTTCACGCGCCCGTGGTACCTGTTCCCGCCGCGGTCGAATACGACCTGCGATACGCCCGCCGCCATCGCCTTCTTCGCCAGCGCGGCGCCCACGGCCTTCGCATGCGCCGTCTTCGTGCCCGCCGCGCCCTTCAGATCCTTCTCCACCGACGACGCCGCGGCAACCGTGTGCCCCTTCTCGTCGTCGATGACCTGCGCGTAGATGTGCGTCAGGCTGCGGAACACCGCCAGCCGTGGCTTCTCCGGCGTGCCGGCCACCTTCTTGCGGACCCGCGTGTGGCGGCGGATGCGCGCGGCGCGCGATGTGTCCTTCGCACTCATGCCTACTTGCCTGCCTTGCCGGCCTTGCCGGCCTTCCGGCGCACGTACTCGCCGAAATAGCGGATGCCCTTGCCCTTGTACGGCTCCGGCTTCCGGACCTTCCTGATATTCGCGGCCACCTGGCCCACCAGCTCCTTGTCGATGCCCCGCACGTGCACCTTCGACGTGCCCTCGACCTCCAGCTGTATGCCGTCGGGCGGCGTCACTTCGACCGGGTGCGAAAAGCCCACCGCCAGCGTCACGTTCTGCCCTGCCTGCGTCGCGCGGTAACCGACGCCCTGCAATTCCAGCGTCTTCGTATAGCCGTCGCTCACCCCGGTCACCATGTTCGCCAGAAGCGAGCGCGAGAGTCCGTGCAGGGCGCGCGACTTCTTCTCGTCGTTTGGGCGCACCACGTTGATCTTCCCGTCGTCGATGGCGAAGCTGATCCCCTCGGGGAACGTGCGCACCAGCTCGCCCTTCGGGCCCTTAACCTTCACGGTCGAGCCTTCGACGTTCACTTCGACGTTCTTCGCCACGGGAATGGGCAGCTTACCGATTCTTGACATGGCCTACCACACGTAACAGATGACTTCGCCGCCGATGCTGCGTCGCCATGCGTCCTGTCCCGTCATCACGCCCTGCGGCGTCGACAGGATTGCGATGCCCAGCCCGCCGTACACCCGCGGGATCTCCCGCTTCTGCACGTACACGCGCAGGCCCGGCTTGCTGACGCGCTGCAGCCCGTTCAGCACCGGCTCCCTCTTACCCGTGTAGTTGAGCTGCACGCGCAGGAACTTGCGCGGCCCCTCTTCCACAACCTCATACCCACGGATGAAGCCTTCCCGCTTCAACACGTCGGCGATCGCCAGCTTCAGTTTCGACGCCGGCATGGTGACCTGCTCGTGCTTCGCCGTGACGGCGTTGCGAATACGCGTCAGCATGTCCGCGATGGGGTCCGTCATACTCAAGGCTTGTCGCCTCCTTGTTCTCCCGCGGTTTTCTCCGCGCTCTCGCTCTCGCGAGCTACGGAAAGGGCCGCGCCCGGCGGCCCGGTGTTACTACCAGCTCGACTTCTTCACACCCGGAAGCTGGCCCTTCAGGGCAAGCTGCCGGAAACAAATGCGGCACAGCGCGAAGTGGCGAATGTACGCGCGCGGCCGGCCGCACAGCTTGCAGCGGTTCACCTTGCGCGTCGAGTACTTCGGCTCGCGGTTCGCCTTGACGATCATGGAAATCTTCGCCATGGCCTATTGACGCTCCTTCGCGAACGGCATGCCCATCAGCTCCAGGAGCCGCCGTCCCTCTTCGTCGTTCTTCGCCGTCGTGATGATGTTGATCTGCATCCCCCGGATCTTGTCCACCTTGTCGTAGTCGATCTCCGGGAAGATCAGCTGCTCTCGCACGCCCAGGCTGAAGTTCCCACGCCCGTCAAACGCCTTCGTCGGCACGCCGTGGAAGTCGCGGATGCGGGGCAGCGTCGCGTTCAGCAGCCGGTCCAGGAACTCGTACATCCGGTCGCCCCGCAGCGTCACGGCCACGCCGATCGGCATGTTCTCCCGGATCTTGAAGTTCGCGATCGCCTTCTTCGCCCGCGTCACCACCGGCTTCTGGCCGCTGATCGTTGCCATGTCCGCTGTCGCCGTCTCCACCGCGCGCGCGTTCTCACGGGCCTCGCCCAGGCCGATGTTCAAGGTGATCTTCTCCACGCGCGGAATCTGCATCGCGTTGGTGTAGCTGAACTGCTTTTTCAGCTCCGGCGCGATCTCGCTCTTGTAGCGTGTCTTCAGTCTCGGTTCGGCGGCCATCAGTCGATATCCTGCCCGCACTTGCGGCACACACGGTGCTTACCGTCCCCGCGGATCGTGAATCCCACGCGCGTCGCCTTGCTGCAACTCTTGCAGATCAGCATCAGCTTCGAGAGCGGCATCGGCATCTCTTTCTCGATGATCCCGCCCTGTGCCACGCCCGGCTGCTGTGTCTTGTGGCGCTTCACCATGTTGATGCCGGTCACGAACACCTTGTCCTCGGTGATCTTGGGGCGATGCCCCTTCACCTTCACCAGGTCTCCGCCACCGACCACCTGGCGCACCAGGCCCGTCTTGCCGCGGTCTTTGCCCGCCAGCACCAGCACCGTGTCGTCCCGCTTGATCTTCCGCATCGCTACACCACCTCCGGCGCCAGCGAGACGATCTTCATGAAGTTCTTGTCGCGCAACTCACGCGCCACAGGGCCGAAAATGCGCGTGCCCTTCGGGTTCTGCTTGTCCGAAAGCACCACCGCGGCGTTCTCGTCAAAGCGGATGTACGAGCCGTCCGGCCTCCCATATGGCTTCGCCACGCGCACCACCACCGCCTTCACCACCTCGCCCTTCTTCACGCCACCGCCCGGCTGCGCCTGCTTCACCGAGCACACGATCGTGTCTCCGACCGTCGCATAGCGCCGCCTCGACCCGCCCAGCACCGTGATGCACATCAGCGAGCGCGCGCCCGAGTTGTCCGCCACCTTCAGCCGCGTGTACTGCTGGATCACGGCTGCTCCTCCTCGGGCGCCTCGCCGGTCGAACCGCCCGTCGCTTCGGCCTCGGCCTCGGCCACCGGTGTGTCATCGACCTCAGGCTCCTCCTCAGGAGTCGGACCTGCTTCCGCTTCGGCCTCTGCCGGCGCTGCCGCATCGGGCGGCGCTGCCGCATCGGGCGGCGCTGCCGTATCGGGCGGCGCTGCCGTATCGGGCGGCGCTGCCGTATCGGGCGGCGCTGCGGCGGCCTTCGCCTCGGCTTCGGCGGCCTCCGCCTCCGCTCGAGCGGAGGCCTTCTGGCGCTCTTCTTCCGCACGGCGCGCGGCCTCGGCCGCCTGCACCGCCTCCAGCTCCGCAAGCTGCGTCGTCCCGACCTCGGTCGGCGCAACCTCCGCCACGTCGCCCTTCTGCACCACCTCCACGACACGCCAGCGCTTGTCGCGCGACAGTGGGCGCGTCTCCGAGATGCGGACCACATCGCCCAGGTGGCACTCGTTCTTCTCGTCGTGCGCCTTGTAGCGCTCCGATGTGCGGATCGTCTTGCCGTACAGCCGGTGCCGCTTGCTGCGGTCCACCCGCACCACGACGGTCTTGTCCATCTTGTTGCTGACGACCACGCCCAACTGCAGCTTCTCGATCGTGCTCATCGTCTACTTTCCCCCGCCCTGGCCAAACGCCTCGGCGAGCTGCCGCTCCCGCTGGAGCGTCCGGATGCGCGCGATCTGCCGGCGCGCCTTCGCCGTCTCCGACGTGTTCGTCTGCTGCCGCGTCGTCAGCTGCAGCCGCAGTGTGAATAACTTCCGGTACGCGTCGCTCAGCTCCGTCGCCAGCTTCTCGTCGTTCATCGCGCGCAACTCGTCCGCGCGTTCCTTTGCCTTGCGCCGTGCCATCTAGATACCCTCGTGCTCCTTGATGACCGTACGCGTCTCCAGCGGCAGCTTGTGCGCCGCCAGCCGCAGCGCCTCCCGCGCCAGGTCTTCCTTCACACCGGCCACCTCGAACAGCATCCGGCCCGGCTTCACCACGGCCACCCAATGGTCCGGCGCGCCCTTGCCGCTGCCCATCCGCGTCTCTGCCGGCTTCGACGTCACCGGCTTGTCCGGGAAGATCCGGATCCACACCTTGCCGCCGCGCTTCAGCTCGTGCGTGATCGCGCGCCGCGCCGCCTCGATCTGCCGGCTGTCCACCCAGGCATGGCCCACCGCCTGCAACCCGAACTCGCCGAACGAGATCTGATTGCCCGTCTGCGCCTTGCCCTTGCGGCGCCCGCGGTGCTGTTTCCGGAACTTGACCCGCTTCGGTTGCAGCATCTCTTCTTACTCGCTCACGCTCGCCGCGGGTGCGGCTGCCACGCCCTCGGCCGGCGCCGACGGAGGCCTGCCCTGCGCCGCCGCGATCTCCTCCGGCGACATGCCCGAGAAGTCATTCTCTGCCCGCGGCCGCTTCGGCTCCGGCATGATGTCGCCCTTGTAGATCCACACCTTCACACCGATCCGGCCGAACGTCGTGTGCGCCTCCGCGATCCCGAAGTCGATGTCAGCGCGCAGCGTGTGCAGCGGGATCCGCCCCGACTTCTCCGTCTCTCGGCGCGACATCTCCGCACCGCCCAGCCGGCCCGCGATGGTCACCTTGATGCCCTTCGCGCCGCGCTGCATCGTCCGCTGCACCCCCTGCTTGATCGCCCGGCGGAACGCCACCCGCCGCTGCAGCTGGTCCGCGATGCTACGCGCCACCAGGTACGAATCCAGCTCCGGCGTCCGGATCTCGTTGATGTTGATCCGCACCCGGTGCCCGGTCTTCTTCTCCAGCTCCGTCCGCAGGTTGTCCACGTTCTGCCCGCTCCGCCCGATGACGATGCCCGGCTTCGCCGTGTGAATCGTCACCGTCATCGCGTTCACGTTCCGCTCGATCTCCACCTTTGCGATGCCCGCGTCAGAGGTGCCGGTGCCCATGATCCGCTTCCGGATCTCGATGTCCTCGTGCAGCTGCGAGCGGTAGTTCTTGTCCGCGTACCACTTGCTCTGCCAGTCGTAGATCACGCCGACACGGAACCCCGTGGGGTGTACTTTGTGGCCCACGCTACGCCTCCTCGGCTTCTTCGACCACCACCGTCACGTGGCTCGTCTTGTGATTGTTCGAACCCACCCGCCCGCGCGACGTCGGCCGGAACCGCTTCAGCGTTCGGCCCTCGCCGGCGTACGCCTTCCTCACCCGCAACTCGTTCGCGTCCATCGCGAAGTTGTTCTCCGCGTTCGCTGCCGCCGACTTCAACACCTTCGCCACGATGCGCGCGTTCGGCGTCGGCAGGAAGCGCAGCATCACCATCGCCTCGTCCACGGTCTTCCCCGGCAGCTGGTCCAACACCAGCCGGATCTTCCGCGCCGAAACCGGCAGATACCTCGCGGTTGCACTCACTTCCATCGCTTACCCTCTACCGCCGCCAGGGCCGGCGCCCTGCCTCGCGGCCTTCTCCGACTTGCTGGTGTGGCCCCGGAACAGCCGCGTCAGCGCGAACTCCCCCAGCTTGTGCCCCACCATGTTCTCCGAAACGAAGATCGGCACGTGCCGCCGCCCGTCATGCACGCCGATCGTCAGCCCCACCATCTCTGGCATGATCGTCGAGGCTCGCGACCACGTCCGGATCACCGTGCGCGCGTTCTGACGCCGCACCATCTCGACCTTCTTCACCAGCTTGGGCTCGACGAACGGCCCCTTCTTAATCGATCGTGACATGGCTTACGACTTCCTCCGCCGCACGATGTACTTGTCCGATGGCTTCGCGCCCCGCGTCCGCTTGCCCAGCGTCGGCTTCCCCCACGGCGACTTCGGCGAAGGCATGCCGATCGGCGCCTTCCCCTCTCCACCGCCGTGCGGGTGGTCCACCGGGTTCATCACCACACCGCGCACCTGCGGCCGCCGGCGCCGGTGCCGGATGCGCCCCGCCTTGCCCAGCTTGATCAGGCTGTTCTCGACGTTCCCCACCTGCCCCACCGTCGCGATGCACCGCGAGAGCACCCGCCGCATTTCGCCCGAGGGCAGGCGCAGCAGCGTGTAGTCGCCTTCCTTCGCCATAAGCTGCGCCGACGTCCCGGCCCCGCGCACGATCTGCCCGCCGCGGCCCGGCGTCAGCTCGACGTTGTGGATCACCGTGCCGTTCGGCATGTTCTGCAGTGGCAGCGCGTTCCCCACCTTCACCTCGGCCTCGGGCCCCGCCTGGATGACGTCGCCCACCTTCAGCCCCACCGGCGCCAGCATGTACCGCTTCTCGCCGTCCCGGTAGTTGATCAGCGCGATCCGCGCCGTCCGCCCGGGGTCGTACTCGATCGCCGCGACCTTGCCGGGAATCCCCGCCTTGTCGCGCTTGAAGTCGACGATGCGTATGAACCGCTTGTGCCCGCCGCCCCGGTGCCGCACGGTGATGCGGCCCTGCGCGTTGCGCCCGGACTGCTTCTTCTTCGCGATCAGCAGCGACTTCTCGGGCTTCTTCTTCGTGATCTCTTCGAAGCTGAAGCCGGAGCTGCCGCGGCGGCCCGGAGATGTCGGCTTGAACTGCTTGATCGCCATTGCTTACACGCCCTCGAACAGTTCGATCTTCTCGCCCGCCTGGAGCGTCACGATCGCCTTCTTCCAGTCCGGCTGCTTCGTCAGGGCGCGGCCGTAACGCCGCCGCTTGCCCTTCATCACCATCGTGTTCACTTCTTTGACCCGCACGTTGAAGGCGACTTCCACCGCATCCTTGATCTGCAGCTTGTTCGCCCGCTGGTCCACCTGGAACGTGTACTTGTGCGCCACCGCCTCGTTGTGCGGGCTCGCCTGGACCTGCGCCTTCTCCGTGATCAGCGGCCGCAGCAGGATGCCGTACGCGTTCAGTTGCTTTGGCATGCCTACGCCTCCACCTTCGCGCGCTTCGTCGCCGCCTTTGTGGCCGCCTTCTCGCCGCCCCACAACGCCTCGGCGCCGCGCACCGCGTCGACCGTCATCAGCAGCCCCTGCGACTCCAGCATCGCCCCGACATTCAGGTACGACGCCGGCTGGTGGCTCACCCGCGGCAGGTTGCGCACGCTGGACTTCACGCCTTCATCGGCGTTGCCCGTCACCACCAGCACCGAGCGCTCGAACCCCAGCGCCTTCAGCACGCCGGCCATCTCCTTCGTGCTCGGCTTCGATACCGCCAGGTCGCTGATCACCCGCAGCGACCCGTCCGCCGCCTTCGCCGAGAGCACCGACCGGATGGCCAGCCGTCGCATCTTCTTCGGCATGTCCTTCTCGTAGCTCCGCGGCTTCGGACCGAAGACGATGCCGCCGTGGCGGTGCTGCGGCGCCGTGATCGCGCCCTGGCGCGAGTTTCCAGTGCCCTTCTGCTTGCGGATCTTCTTGGTCGACCCGTGCACCTCGCCGCGCGTCTTGGTCGAGGCCGTGCCCGCGCGTCGGTTCGCCCGCGTGGCCACCAGCGCCTGGTGCACCACCGGCTCGTTCGGCACGATGCCGAACACCGCCTCGTCGACCTCGATGGTCTCGACTTCCTTGCCTGTCGCGTCGTGGACTGCCAGTTTCATCGCCACTACTTCTTCGTACTCTTGCGCTGCTTCTTCGCCACCGTCACGGTGACAGTCGCGTTCGTCGCGCCCGGGACGGCACCGGCCAGCAGCAGCAGGCCCTTCGCCTCGTCCTTCGCGATCACCTTCAGGTTCTTCGCCGTCACCTGGGCCGCGCCCATGTGACCCGCCATCTTCTGCCCCTTCAGCACGCGCCCCGGCGTCGTGCCCGACCCGATCGACCCCGGCGCCCGGTGCCTGTCCGACTGGCCGTGCGTCTTCGGCCCGCCGTGGAAGCCGTGGCGCCGCACGCCGCCGGCGAATCCGCGCCCGCGTGACTTCGCCGTCACGTCGACGAGGTCGCCCTGGTTGAACAGCTCGATCCCGACCTTGTCGCCGATGGTGTACTCGCCGTCGCCCAGGAGCTTGAACTCCTTGAGCATCTCGAAGTCACCCAGCTTCTTGAAGTGGCCGCGCATCGGCTTGTTGCTGCGCTTCTTCGCACCGTACGCGACCTGCACGGCGTCGTAGCCCTCTTTCGTGGACGTCTTCACCTGCATGACGACGACCGGCCCGGCCTCGACGACGGTCACCGCGTGCACCACGCCGTGTTCGTCGAAGACCTGGGTCATCCCCAGCTTCTTGCCGATGAGCCCTTCCAGCGCCATCTCTTCTCTACCTGTTACCCGTAGCGCGGGCTTTTCAGCCCGCGCGATGTTGCTCCGCGCGGCATCCGCCCCGCGCGCCTTCTACAACTTGATCTCGATGTCCACGCCCGATGCCAGCTGCAGCCGCATCAGCGTGTCCACCGTCTTCGACGTCGGCTCCAATATGTCGATCAGACGCTTGTGCGTCCGAACCTCGAACTGCTCCTGCGAGTCCTTGTCGATGAACGGCGACCGGATCACGCAGAACTTCTTGATCTCCGTCGGCAGCGGGATAGGCCCGGCCACGGCGGCGCCCGTGCGTTCGGCCGCCTCGACGATCTGTGCCGCCGATTGGTCGAGGATGCGGTGGTCGAACGCCTTCAGCCGGATCCGGATCTTCTGCCTGGCCATACTCGACTGCTTTCTCGCTGGTGTGGCACAGCCGCCCTCGGCTGTGCGCCCACGAACATCCCTCTTACACGCCGGCGCGCACGACTCGCTTGCCGCGCGTCCCCAGCACCTTCTCCGCCTCGTTCCGAGGCACCTCTGCGTAGTGGTCGAACTCCATGCTGTAGCTCGCGCGCCCCTGCGTCATCGAGCGCAAGTCCGTAGCATAGCCGAACGTCGTTGCGAGCGGAATGAACGCGCGCACCACCTTCAGCGGACCCCGTTGCTCCGAATCCTGCACCTCGCCGCGCCGCTTGGACACGTCGCCCAGCACGTCGCCGAAGAACTCTTCCGGCGTGCTGATCTCCACCTTCATCACCGGCTCCATCAGCACCGCGTCGGCTCTTTCCATCGCCGCCTGGAACGCCATCGATCCCGCCGTCTTGAACGCCATCTCGCTCGAGTCGACGTCGTGGTAATCGCCACCAAGCAGCGTGACGCGCACATCGATCACCGGGTAGCCGCCAAGGATGCCGCTCTCCAGCGCACCCTTCACGCCCTGTTCCACCGGCTTGATGAACTCGCGCGGGATCTCGCCGCCGACGACCGCGTCGACGAACTCGAACCCGGTGCCGCGCTCCAGCGGATCGATCTCGATGCGCGCCACGCCGAACTGGCCCCGGCCGCCCGACTGGCGCACGAAGCGGCCCTCGGCCCTCGCGGATTTGCGGATCGCCTCTTTGTACGCCACCTCCGGCCGTCCCACGTTCGCCTCGACACGGAACTCGCGCTTCATGCGGTCCACGATGACGTCCAGGTGCAGCTCGCCCATGCCGGAGATGATGGTCTGGCCGGTGTCCTGGTCGAACCGCATGCGGAACGACGGATCTTCCTCGGCCAGCTTCACCAGGGCCTCGCCCATGCGGTCCTGGTCGTCCTTGGTCTTGGGCTCCACAGCGATGTGAATGACGGGCTCGGGGAAGGTAATCGATTCGAGGATGACCGGCGCCTTCGCGTCGCACAGCGTGTCGCCGGTGGTCGTTTCCTTCAGGCCCATGGCGGCGATGCCACCCGCCCCTACTTCTTCGACGTCCTCGCGATGGTTCGCGTGCATCTGCATGATGCGGCTCACGCGTTCGTTCTTCTGGCGCGTCGAGTTGTACACCTGCGAGCCGGTCCTCAGCTTGCCGCTGTACACGCGGAAATAGCACAGCCGGCCCATGTGTGGGTCGGCCACGATCTTGAACGCCAGCGCCGAGAACGGCTCGTCATCGCTCGGCTTGCGCAACACTTCGCCGCCCGTCTTCGGGTCGGCGCCGACAAGCGGCGGCACGTCGTCCGGCGAAGGCAGGTACTCGATGACCGCGTCCAACAGCAGCTGCACGCCCTTGTTCTTCAGCGCGCTGCCGCACAGGATCGGCGCCACCGTGATGTCTTTGTTCTCGGTCGAGAGTGCGGCGCGCCGGACGGCGGTGTGGATCTCGTGCGACGTCAGCTTGTGACCCTCGATGTAGCTGATCATCACCTGCTCGTCGACTTCCCCCAGCGCCTCCATCATCTTGTCGTGCCACTCGTCGGCCAGCTTCCGGTACTCCTCCGGGATCTCGACCAGTTGCGGCGGGTCGTCGCGCTCGCCGGTGAACGTCCACGCCTTCATCTCCACCAGGTCGATGACACCGGCGAAGCCCGCCTCGGATCCCATCGGGATCTGGATCGGGATCGGCTTCGCACCCAGCCGCTCGACGATCATGTCCAGCGTCCGCCAGTAGTCGGCGCCCATCCGGTCCATCTTGTTCACAAAGCAGATGCGCGGCACGCGGTACTTGTCCGCCTGCCGCCACACCGTCTCGGACTGCGGCTCGACGCCGGCCACGGCGTCGAACACCACCACCCCGCCGTCCAGCACCCGCAGGCTGCGCTCGACCTCGACGGTGAAGTCGACGTGCCCGGGCGTGTCGATGATGTTGATCTGGTGGTCTTTCCACTCGGCCGTCGTCGCCGCCGCCGTGATCGTAATGCCGCGCTCTTGCTCCTGCGGCATCCAGTCCATCACGGCCGTGCCTTCGTGCACCTCGCCGATCTTGTAGGTCCGGCCGGTGTAGTACAGGATGCGCTCGGTCACGGTCGTCTTACCCGCATCGATGTGGGCGATGATGCCGATATTCCGGATGCGCTCGATTGGTATTGTTCTCGCCATGTTCCTTAGTTCTGCCGGAACGAGCTCCAGCTCGTTCCCCCTGTCTCTCGCCGCCGCGCCCTCTCTCGGCACCCTGCTGGCAAGATGAGCCGCCGGTGATGTCTCATCGCCGGCGGCGATCCGCTCGAAGCGGAATGTCAAACCGTCATTACCACCTATAGTGGACGAACGCCCGGTTCGCCTCTGCCATGCGGTGAGTATCCTCCCGCTTCTTGATTGTGGCGCCCTGTCCGGTCGCCGCGTCCATGAACTCCGCCGCCAGCCGCTCCGCCATCGAGCGTCCGCCGCGTGACCGCGCGGAGTTGAGCAGCCAGCGGATCGCCAACGCCGTACGCCGCTCCGCCCGGATGTCCACCGGCACCTGGTACGTCGCGCCGCCGACGCGTCGCGGCTTCACCTCGATAGTCGGTGTCGCGTTTCGCAGCGCCTGGTCGAACGTGTCGATCGCCGGGCGGTGGGTGTTCTCTTCCACCTTCGCCAGCGCGTCGTACATGATGCGCTCCGCCGTGCTCTTCTTCCCGCGCTCCATGATCTTGTTCGTGAACATGGTCACGGTGCGGCTGCCGTACTTCATGTCCGGCAGGATCTCTCGCTTGAACTTCCGGGCTCGTCGCGGCATCTCATTACCCTTTGACCCGTACGGACAGGTCTAAAGACCTGTCCCGTCGTTCTTCCCCGTACCCGTACGGACAGGTCTTTTCGAAGAGTCGCCGCAGGCGACAGACCTGTCCTCTTCTAACTAGCTAACTAGCTAACTAGCTAACCAGCTAACCAGCTAACCAGCTATCCTCACACCTTCCGCGTGCCGTACTTGCTGCGTCCCCGCTTGCGGTTCGCCACACCCTGCGCGTCCAGCGCGCCGCGGATGATGTGGTACCGCACACCCGGAAGATCCTTCACACGCCCGCCGCGGATCAGCACCACCGAGTGCTCCTGCAACGAGTGCCCCTCTCCGGGGATGTACGCCGTCACTTCGATGTGGTTGGTCAACCGCACGCGCGCGATCTTCCGCAGGGCCGAGTTCGGCTTCTTCGGCGTCATCGTCCGCACCTGCGTGCAGACACCGCGCTTCTGCGGCGAGCCCTTCCCGCGCATGGTCCGATTCTTCAACGAGTTGAAGGTGAACCGGAGCGCAGGCGCCTTCGTCTTCTTTGTGGCCTTCTTCCGGCCCTTGCGCACGAGTTGACTGATCGTCGGCACGCCGACTCTCCTCATGGCACGTCGCCGTGCCGCTACAACCTGACCCGCCGGTGAATCTCGCCAGACTCGACGACACCGCCCTGCTTCCGGGCGCACGAAAGGCCGGCAAGCCTTATTGCTGAGCCAGTCCGGCGTGTCTGCTGCTCCCCGCTCGGGGCCAGCGGCCACATGTGCCGGCCGTTGTCACTTTGGGGTCTTCCGACCTGTTTGTGAAGCTGGCGCTACGATGCGCCCGGATCGGTGCCGGGTGCAACGCCCAATCCTATCGACGCCCCGAGAAAGTGTCAAGGAATCTCAGCTTCGGCGTCGCCTCAGGCGTCAACCGCTCCCGTCACGCCCTCTTGCCGTGTGCGCCCGGGAGCGAAATTGTCGAAAGTGATCTGCGGCGCTTGGAGATCGCACGCCGCCCGGCCATGATCGCGATGCGGCAGTCCGTCCCATGTGCGGGGCCACTCCGCGAGCCGTCCGGCACCGCCCACAAAAGGCAAAAGTGCCGAGCAATTGAATCTGGAGGCCCATCATGCGCCGCATCGTTCCAACCCCCGCGCCGCCCGCCACCGCCCGCAAAGGGCAAAAGTGCCGAGCAATTGAATCTGGAGGCCCGCCATGCGCCGCATCAAGGCAACCCCCGCGCCGTCCGGCACCGCCCACAGAGGCAAAAGTGCCGAGCAATTGAATCTGGAGGCCCACCGTGCGCCGCATGTATGTGGAAAGCTGGTCCCGCTATGCTCCAGAGACGTACATGCGCTGAGAAGAGGCCACCACAACTGGCCCTGCCCGAGGTTGATTGATTTGGCCCCCCGGTCAATCAAAACAACCAGAGCTCGGATCCGGCCACCTCGCGCAGCGCCCAGGGTCGAATCTGGCCCCGTGCCACTCAAGGACAATCAAACGCCCCGGAACCTTGACAACAACCGCCTCGGCCCTCTATGCTCCGCGATAGAACAGGCGTTTGAAACATACGGTTGGCGGATTATGATCATCCGCCGGCCCTCGCCTGGAGGAAGGAGTCGGGCACATGAAGGGCTTGTCGACGAAGCAGGAGAGCATCCTGAAGTTCATGCGGGAGTTCATCGACGATCGCGACTACCCGCCCAGCATCCGCGACATCCAGGTCGGGTGCGACATCAGCTCCACCTCCGTCGTCGACTACAATCTGAAGGCGCTCGAACAGAAGGGCTTCATCCGCCGCGACCGCGAGGTCTCCCGCGGCATCGAGGTCCTCGACGGCGGCCGCCGAAGGGCCCGCACCGTGCCCGTGCCCATCATAGGCACCATCGCCGCCGGCCAGCCCATCCCCGTCCCGTCCCCCGACAACATCGACTTCGACAACGTCTTCGAAGCTACCGAGGACATGACCCGCGGCCGCGAGAACCTCTTCGCCCTCAAGGTGCGCGGCACCTCGATGATCGACGCGCTCGTCAACGACGGCGACATCGTCATCCTCGAACAGGCCTCCGCTGCCGACGACGGCGACATGGTCGCAGCGTGGCTTAAGAAGGAGAACGAGGCCACCCTCAAGAAGTTCTACCGCGAAGGCGATCGCGTCCGGCTCCAGCCGGCGAACAGCACCATGAAGCCCATCTTCACCTCCGCCGAGAACGTCGAGATCCAGGGGAAGGTGCTCGCGACCGTCGGCCGCCGCGACTGAAACAACCAAACAACCAGACTTGGATGGTCCGCGACCAGTCACCGCCCGTACGCCGGCCGCGCCGCTCCCCGCGGCGCGAGCGAGCACAGCTCGTGGATCAGCAGCTGGAGCGCGGACTCGTCGTCCTGTAGCCCCCGCTTCACACTGAGGTCCGCATCGAGAAGCAGCGCATAGGCGCCCCGCAGATCCGGCCACGTGTACCGCCCGGCCAGTGCGGCCACGTTTCCGACCTTCCATTCGGGGACGCCGGCGGCGCGCGCTATCTCGCCATCGGTGGTTCGTCCCTCGCGCATCTCCTTCACCACCGCCAGCTGCCGGTACTGGCGCGCGATCATCGAAGCCAGCAGCGGCGCGGCCTCCCCCTCCAGCAGTAGTCGCGCCAGGGCCTGCAGCGCCTTCTGCTCCTGGCCGGCCGTCACCGCGTCTGTAAGGTCCCAGAGCTTGGTCTCGCGCGCCTGCGCCACGATTTCCGCGACAACATCCTCGTCTACGGCTTCACCCGCTGCATACGTCTCGAGCTTGTTCAGCTCGTTGTGCATCGCCCATAGATCGGCCCCGACGGCGTCCACCAGCGCCCGCACGGCGCGGTCGGTCATCTTCAGATTGCGCCCCCGCAGCTCTTCCTTCACCCAGGTAGCAAGCTCCTTCTCCTTGATGGGCTCATACGCAGTCGTCTGGGCGATGGGCGCGAAGATGGTGAATGCCGGATTCTTCCTGTCCAGCTCACCCTCCAGCAGCACGAGCGTTGTCGTCTCCGGCATGGCCGACCGGTCGGCGAGTTGGTCGGCGAGTTGGCGCCACGGTTCCAGCGGATCGTCAGCCTTCTTCTTTCCGCGACCCCCCTTGACTGAACCGATTGCGGCCAGCAACCCCTCGACGATCACGAGACGGGCGGGCGCAAGAAACGGCATCGAGGTCGCCTGATGGAGGAGCTCCAGTGGCGACAGCCTCGCACCTTCGAGCACCGTCGTATTGCTGTCAAGCAGCCCGTCTGGCGTCTTGAGACGCTCCCGTATCGCCTCGAGCGCGCGATGCGCCTGAAAGCTGTCCTTACCGTGGATCAGGTAGATCACGACGTCAGTGTAGCGGCGAGGCGCCTCAGGCGAGTGCGTTTATGTCAGGCGGTCAAGCATGATCGTCGCAAGGCCGAGGAAGATAAAGAACCCCATAATGTCGGTCAGCATGGTGTCGAACACGCCAGCCGCCGTGGCGGGATCGACCTTCAGGCCGTAGCGCAGGGTCATGGGAATGAGCACGCCGCCGAGGCTCGCAACGAGCATGTTCAGGAACATGGCGGCCGCGGCCACACCGGCGAGCGTCCCGTTGCCGCTCCAGGCCAGCGCCACCACTGCCAGCACAGTCCCGAAGACGAGACCCTTAACGGCGCCCAGCATCAACTCCTTCGACAGGATACGCAGCAGATCTCCAACATCGATCTCGTCAAGGGCCAGTCCGCGAACCACGATTGTGGCCGTCTGGATGCTGGCGTTGCCGCCCTGCCCCGCGATGATTGGCATCATGGCCGCCAGCACGGCGACCTTCGAGATGGTGTTCTCAAAGCGGGTCACAATCAGGGCCGAGCACAATCCGACCGCCATATTCACCAGCAGCCATGGCAGGCGGCGCCGCGCCGAATCCATGATGGGACTCAGGGCATGCTCCTTCACACCGATGCCCGCGAGCTTGAGGATGTCCTCGGTCGCTTCCTCCTCGACGATGTCGAGCACGTCGTCAACTGTGATGACACCGACCAGCCGGTCGTTGACATCGACGACAGGTAGGGCAACGAGGTCGTACCGCTGAACGAAGCGCGCCATCTCCTCCTGGTCCATGTCGTCCCGGACTTTTCGCACGTCACGCAGCATGATGTCGGAGAGCGTGGCTGTCGGCGGCGCAATGATCAGGTCGCGCAGGCTGACAACGCCTTCCAGCCGCCCCTGGCCGTCAACGACGTAAAGGTAGTACGCAGAATCCGCTTCCGGCCGCACTCGCCTCAAATATGTAATGGTCCGCTCGACCGTCCAGTTTCCGTTCAGCCGGATGAACGCGCCCGTCATGTGGCCGCCGGCGGTCTCGTCCGAGTGCCCGAGCAGCGGAGACACGGCCCACGCGCGCGTCATGTCGTGGAGGACCTCCCCCGCACGCTCTTGCCCAAGCTCATGCAAGATGTCGACCGTGATGTCGTCATCCACTTCGTCGAGCAGCGGCGCGAGCTCGGCCGTCGGGATCTTTTCGATAATCCTGGAGCGGCTCTGGTCGGGGAGATACTCGATCGCGCGGGCAAGATCTGGTCGCGGGATCGCGGGCAGCAACGCACCACGCGCGTCGTCGTCCAGCTCGGCGATCACATCGGCCTGATCGGCGGGGTGCAGCGCGGCGAGGCGCGCGACGGCATCGCTCGTGCGCGAAGCGGCGACGAGGTCGCGAATCTCCGAGAAGAGGTCAGCCTGGTCCTCTTCCATCGGTCCTCCAAGAACGTCGTTGATGCCGGCGCCAGAGCAGACTAGCCCGGACTGGAGGCCGTGAACAGGCGCCCGTGCGCGCGCTTGGCCACTGTACGGAGGACATGCCGCACCGTCAATCGAGCGCACTCGCGGCGATGTGGCTCGAATGGCGCCTAGTGGTTCGTGAGAAAGTCGAGGAGCCGTGCTCGCAGGCGAGCTCCCGCGGGCGTACCAAACAAGTCCGTGCCATGCCCATCTCCCTCGAAGATCTCCTGCTCCTTCGGATCGCGCGCCTGTTCCCAAAACTGCTCCTGGCTGCGTTGGGCCGGAACGTCGTCCTCACTGGTGATGAACAGCTTGGGTGCTTTGATCGATGAGACGACCGCGAGGGCGTCGATGTCGAGATATACGGCTGGCGATGAAATCGAGACAACGCCGGCCACGTCCTTGCGTGCAGCAACCAGGAGAGATGCAGTACCCCCCATGCTGGCTCCGACCAGAAATACCTTCCGTATTCCCAATTCGTCCTGCATGTACTTGAAGGCTGCCTCGAGATCCGTGTCGACCCGGTTGAACTCCTTCTCACCCGAGGAGTCGCCAAAGCCACGGAAATCGAAGGTGAGGACCGTGTACCCGCCGGTGGCCGCCACGTCCGTGGCGAACTGGAACCACGACGTCTGATCAGCCGGGCGCATATGTGCGAGGATGATGCCCGTTTGGCCCCGACCGAACAGCCGACCGCTCAGCACGATCGGCTCGTCCCGATCGCCATCGTCGGGCTCAGGTGTCGTGCTGTACGCCGCTGGAATCATGATGGGGCGAGATAGCGCCTCAGCCGTGCTGATAGCAGCATGTGAAGGACCAGCAGATGTGTTGGCGTCACCGCATGCGGAGACCGCCACAGCCAGCGAAATGAATGCGAACACGGCGCTCTGCCGCACGGCGAGAGCCCTCACGCTACGCTTCCTTTGCGGGACCTTCGGCGGGATTTCCTAGCTGGAACGGAGCTTCTCCCTCGGCCAGAAGCTGGTGGCGGGCCTGCTGCTGCACGGGAAGACCCCAGATGTTAATGAAACCAAGCGCGGCGTCGTGATCATATTGGTCGCCGCGGTCGTATGTCGCGAGCGCGTAGCTATACAGACTTCGCGGCGACTTTCGCCCAACGGCAACGGCCTGACCCTTGTGAAGACGCACCCTGACCGTACCCGTCACGAACCGTTGCGTGCTTTGCACATACGCCGCGAGGTCCTGGTGATGCGCGGTAAACCACAGGCCGTTGTAGATGAGGTCGGCGTATTCCTGTCGTAGAGAGTTCTTCACCCGCAACTGGGGCTTGGAGAGCGTCATCTGCTCGAGCGCCTCGTGGGCGTTGTGGAGCGTCCACGCCGCGGGCGCCTCGTAAATCTCCCGTGACTTAATGCCGATGAGCCTATCCTCGACCATGTCTGTTCGACCGATGCCATGCTCGCCCGCCCACTGGTTCAGGGTCTGGACGAGGGTCACACCGTCCATCTCGTGGCCGTTGAGGCTGATCGGCCTGCCATGCAGGAAGCCGATTTCCACGTCACGGGGCGCATCCGGAGAACGTTGCGGGGACGTTGTCCACGCATAGATCTCCTCGGGCGGCGCCTCCCACGGATCCTCGAGCTTTCCCGCCTCGATGCTTCGACCCCACAGGTTCTCGTCCGTACTGTAGGGACTAGCTTTAGTGGCGGGCACGGGTACGCCGCGCGCTGCGGCCCACTCGATCTGCTCCTCGCGGCTCATGCGGTGCTCGCGGACCGGCGCGACGATCTCCAGGTCCGGTGCCAGCGCCTTCGTGCTCACATCGAAACGCACCTGGTCGTTGCCCTTGCCGGTGCATCCGTGCGCGATCGCCGTTGCGCCTTCCTCCCGCGCCACGTCCACGAGCATTTTGGCGATAAGCGGACGGCCTATCGCGGTCGCCAGTAGATACGACCCCTCATACACAGCGCCGGCCATCAGCGCCGGGAACGCAAAGTAGTCGACGAACAGGCGCTTTCCATCCCGCACCAGAGCCTTTACGGCGCCGATGTGCAGGGCGCGCTCTTCGACGGTTCGCAAGTCCTTTTCGTTGCCCAAGTCGATTGTCAGGGCGATGACGTCGAAGCCACGCTCTTCCTGGAGCCAGCGGATTGCGACAGAGGTATCGAGGCCGCCTGAGTAGGCGAGCACCACCTTCCTTGCCATGCAGTTGGGCTCCTTTCCCGCTCGCGAGCGGGCCGACATGCTACACGGGGTAGTTACTGTTGTACGGCAAAGGCGCAGGCGCCGCAACGCAACCACGGCCCGCGATCAATCGAGCTGGTTCAGGACGAGTCCGGTCGGGAGCTTCGGATGGAAATACGTGGACTTCTGGGGCATGCGCCCGTTCGCGTCCGACACGGCAAGTATTTGATCAACTGGTGTCGCATTCAGCAGGAATGCGCACGTCGCCCCGCCCGATTCGACGGCGTTCCTCGCCTCCATAGCGTCTTGTGTGTACGACACTGCGCCTCCGGCCGCGAGAGCAGCGTCATCGATCCCGAAGGCGGTGCTGAGGATGCCATACTGGAGCACGTTGACATCCAGCCGCTTCCACGCGTTAGATTCACGAGGCGGCATCAGTTCCTCAGCCGAACGGCGATCGCGAAGGCGCAGCGAGTGCGCCCGCCCCGGCACCAGACCAAGTCCGACGAACATCGCGTCTTCCGGAGCGGCAGCAGCGAGGAGCGTGCTGTAGTCGCTTGCTTCGGCGTGGAGCGACAGCTCTTCGATGTCGAAGGTGCGGGCAAGCCGGTCCAAGGCGCCTTCACCAAGTGGGCGATGGAGAATCCTATGCGTCGGCAGCACCAGAAGGCCCGCGTCTGAGGCATTGGTGATCGCCATGAGCACGAAGTTTTCCGGTTCTTCCCCGGTCCAATGTCGGGCGCGGCCTCGACACTCGTCCCGGTAGCTGAGGGCGGTCTCATAGCGGTGGTGGCCATCGGCGATGTAGAAGTCGCTGGCAGCGAAGCGCGCTTGCAGCGAAGTGATTACAGTCTCGTCGACGATCGCGGACACCACGTGCTGCTGGCCATCGGCCAGGAGGTTGTACAGCGGGACACCACCCACCTGGCAGGGCGATGGTGAAGAAATCTGCTCACGAGACAGGCAATACACCGGGCTGACCTGCGTCCGGGTCGCCCTGAGTAGCTCGAGGCGATCGACCTTGGGGCCGGAGAGCGTGTGCTCATGCGGCTTCACGATTCCCTTTTCCCATTCCTCAAGACGCACGGCCGCGAAATAGTGCGTCCGTTCGTGCCGAGTCCCCGCCCATTCGAAGGTGAGGCGATAGTGGTACATCGCGGGCGCACCATCGCGGCACAAAACACCCTCGCGCTGCCACGCGACGAGATCCTGCGCCGCGCGCGTATACCGATTGGAGGTGGGGCTGTCCCCTGGCCGCTGCTCGCCGTATTCGACGCGCACGATGTTATGCGGATCGCGACCATATAGCGCGGCTTGCTGCCCCGGTGTTATCACGTCGTATGGCGGAGCGATCGTGACCCCGGGGTCGATTCGGGAGGTGTCATAGCGAAGGGCGCGAAACGGACGGACATCGGCCATTACGCGAGTATAGGATGCCTCCGAACTCCGGACTAGACCGTAGTGATGCTGTCCCGAAGAAGACGGCGCGCCTATATTCTTTCAGGATGGCTTATTGCGTGTTTTGTGAGATCATTGCCCACCGCGAGCCTGCCCGGATCGAGTATGAGGACGACGACATCATCGTCTTCCACAACGTGCTGAACTGGGTGCCCGTGATGCTGCTCGCGGTACCGAAACAACACATGCTGCAGTACGAGCTCTGGAGCTCAGACGTGGTCGCGAAGGTTGCTCGGGCGGGTGCGGAGGTCGGCGCGAAGCTTTGCCCGAGAGGGTTCCGGCTACTGAGTAACTTCGGGCCGGACGCTATGCAGAGCCAGCCCCACGGGCATGTCCACGTAATCGGCGGGACGTTCCTTGGTGAATACGCGTAGGTCTAGAGTTCGATGCCCAGGCCGGCCAGAGCCACCCGTTGCACCTCGTTGAGCTGCCGGATGCCCGCCGCTCCTCGGTCGATGAGTTGATCCATCATCACGCGATCGAACGCCTGGCCTTCGGCGGTGCCCTGCACCTCGACGAAACGGCCATCGTCCGTCATGACGAGGTTGAAGTCGACCTCTGCCGTCGAATCCTCCGGATAGTCCAGATCGAGCAGCGGCTGACCGCCGACCACCCCGACGCTCACTGCGCCAACGAGTCCGGTCATTGGCAGCGAAGCGACAATTCCATCGACGACGAGGTGATTCAGCGCCTGCGCCAGGGCGACACACGAGCCTGTGATGGAAGCGGTCCGCGTGCCGCCATCGGCCTTTAGGACATCGCAGTCGACTGTGAAGTTCCTCTCGCCAAGAAGCTCGAGGTTCGTGACGCTGCGCAAGGCGCGGCCGATGAGACGCTGGATCTCCATCGAGCGTCCGCTCTGGCGCCCGCGGGCCGCCTCACGGTCGGTGCGGGTGTTCGTGGATCGCGGCAGCATGCCGTACTCGGCCGTCACCCAGCCGCTGCCGGTCCCGCGCAAGAAGCCCGGAACCCGATCTTCCATACTCACAGCGCAAATGACCCAAGTCTCGCCAAATTTGACGAGCGCTGATCCTTCCGCGTGCGCGAGGAAGTTGGTCTCGATGGTTACGGGGCGCAGCTCATCAGGACGACGACCGTCGTGTCGGGGCATATTCTCCTCCGGCACAAGCGTAGCGGCAGCGGGTACGTGCGTCACTGCCCGCGCGTACTTATCCACAAACGCGTCCCGTCCGTCTCAAAGTGCACGGACCCGGACTCTGCCGTCACAAATACCTGGCCCCACCGCCCGAGACGCCTGGCGACCTCTTCGTGCGGATGACCGAACGGGTTGTCCTGCCCCGCCGAGACGACCGAGATCGAAGGACGCACAGCGGCCAGGAATGTCGCTGAGCTGGAGGTTCGGCTACCGTGGTGCGCGACCTTCAAGACGGTCGACTGCAGCTCCACGCCCGACGCGACGAGGGCCAGTTCCGCGTCCGCCTCGATGTCACCCGTGAGGAGGAAGCTCACGTCCCCCCAGACGAGGCGCAGGACGAGTGAAGTGTTGTTCAGCTGGTCGGGGCCCATGTCTTCGGCCGGGCCAAGGACGTCGATGCGCGCTCCGCGGCCCAAGTCGAACGATGCCCCTTGCTCTGGATACTCGAGATCCAAGCCCTCAGCGCGCACTGCAGCCAGCCACGTCTCGTAGCCGATGGATTCCGTTTGTCCGGGAGCGGCGATCACCCGCTGGACGTCGTACCGGTCGAGCACGTCCAACAGACCGACCACGTGGTCAGCTTGCGGATGGGTGAGCACAAGCAGTTCGATCGATCGGTCGCGCCAGTTGAGCTCCCTCCCCAGGCCGCGGAGCACCTCCCCGCCTGGCCCTCCATCTACGAGGATGTCCTGACCATCCGGCGCTTCGATCAGGATCGCGTCTCCCTGTCCCACATCAACGATCGTCACCTCGAGGCGGGCCGGCTCCGCGGGGCGTAGCAAGATGCCCGCTGACCCCACCAGAGCTGCGATGGGTACAACCACGGCAGCAACGGGGGCGAGACGGCGCCAATCGACACTTTCGGACGATGGCCTCGGCGGCGGGCGGCCAAAGCGCCTCAACGCGGTGAAGGACACCAGCGTAATGGCGACGTAGCTGATGAACGCCCACGGCGACGAATAGCCGCCGAACGTCATCGAAGAGAAGGGAATGGACGACAGTCCGCCGGCAATCGTAATCCAGTACGTGAGCAGGAAGTACGCTGGCGCGGCGAACAGCAGGTGAGCGTGCGGGATGAGACCGCCGAGGGCTGCCAATGCCGACGAAGCGAGGACGAGCCCGAACACCGGGACCACTAGCATGTTTGCCGGAACGGCCACGAGCGATATGCGACCAAAGTTCAGGGCGATAAGGGGCTCAGTCGCCACGATGGCGGCGATCGTCGTCGCGAGGGGAAGGACGAGGAACGCGCTCACCGCCCGGGGCATCGCTTCACGCCGGAACAGCCGCGCCAGCCACTCGATGAGCCAATCGTGCAGCGGCCCGGCGAGGAAGACGATGCCGGCGGTCGCCGCGAAGCTGAGCTGGAAAGAGACATCGCGTACCGCGCTCGGCTGTACTCCGATCATCACGGCAGCGGCGAAGGTGACCGAAATGAGCCCGTTCGTGCGACGACCGGTCACCTGAGCAAGCACCAGGAGAATGCCCATGATGGTGCCGCGCACAACGGGTGGGGATGCGCCAACCAGAAGCATGTAGGCGAGGACGACGACGACGGATAACAGCAGGGCGCGACGGCGGCCGAAGGCCCAGGTCAGTAGTCCCGCGGCAAATGCCGACACAAGCACGACATTTGCGCCCGACACGACAACCAGGTGCGAAGTGTTCGTAGCGTTCAGATCATCGTTCAGGTCTCGCGGAAGCGCGGAACGCTGGCCAAGCAGCACACCCTGGGCAAGCGATGCCTGCGGTTCCGGCAGGGCCAGCGCAAGACCGTGAGCGAGGCGCCGCCGCACGTTCAGGACGGCCGCGCGGAGGACGTTGTCGTCATCGTGGCCAACTACACGGATAGCGGGAAACGCGAGCGTACTGTGGATGCCGCGGTGGCCGAGGTACTCGGCGTAGTCGAAGCCTTCGTTTTTCGGCGGGAGTTCGAGCCGGCCTTCGATCTCGACGACATCGCCTGATTCGAACCGGGGCAACAGGCCGGTCCAGATCTGAACGCCACCGGAGGCGGGCTGCCACCCACCTGCTCGCTGAACCTCGCGGACGGAGATCGCGAACCTCTGAGTTGTGTCGCCTGTGACGGGGTCGACGCGGAGGACACCGCGAATCCGCATCGCTGGACCGCCGGCGAAATGCGCGACGTCGTCATCCGCGATCGAGACGTCGTACGTGGCGAACCGTACCAGGCCGGCTACAAACACGGCGGGCAGGACGAGCGCGTACACAGCCACGCGTCGATCACGACGGGCCAGCGCGAGCGCAAGCAACGTCGCGGCGAGCGCAATGCCAACGGGCCACGCGCCGGCGCCGATCAACGCGGCGGCTACCGTGCCGCCAATCCAGGCCGAAGCGGTCCACGCGAGGCTCATGACTTCCTGTCCGGCCGCCAGATTTCCGGAGCGGATGGAAGCGATACTACTACGTAGGAGCCCTACGCAGAAAACCCGGCTTCCTGGACCAGCAGCGAGGGCCTCATGCCCACGCGCCCGACTAGATCGGCGGCTCGATCTCGATCGAGTCGTCGTTGACGTTCGTCAGCAGCAACGTGAGCTTGACCTGCACCACCTGATCCGGGTCGATGCCCAGGCCGGTGTCTCCAAGTGCGGTTGCTCTTGCGGTGGCCTTCAGATCAGCGCGCAAAATCACGTCCTTGTCCTCATCGATCCAGATCACCATGCTGAAATCCTCGATGTCCTCGAGGTCGGTCGCATCGATGAAGTCATCTCCCAGGAGCTCCGCCAGCGCGTCGATGTCGTTCTTCGAGAATGAATACTTGCGAGCGGCACGCCCATCGACGTCGGACTCTTCGCTGTCCAGCACATCGATGTCTTCAATGAACTCGGTGTCGGCAGCGATGAAATCGGGGTCAGCCGATGTGAGGTCCGTGTTCAGGGTGTCCGGATCCGCTTCTTCCCAGTCACTCTCGCCTTCCCGCTGCCATGCCTCATCGCCGATGATCACGGCATCCTCGCTGCCGGAGATGCCAGCAAAGCTGAACTGTTGCGAGTAGCTGTGCGAGTCTGGCGCAACGAAGTCCCCTTCGATCGTGCCGCCGATCGACTCGGTCTCTCCCACCACGCTGAAGGCGATCTCAACCTGATAGTGAAAGCTGTCGAGATCGATGGACGCAGCCGGATCAGGGGCCCTCGTCTTCAGGGGCGCCGTGGTCTTCTTTACCGGCGTACTCGTTTTCGACGTCGCGCGCTTCGTAGGCGAAGCGTCTCGCTCCGGCGTCTCATCGTCGGTGGAGCCGGCTGAGCGGGTCGCGGTGGCTTTGTCGCCGTCGCCCTTCTTATCACCCCCGCTTCCACAGGCGGCGCCGAGAGCAGCCATCAATGCAGCCAGCGCGAGTAACGGTAGCAGGCGTGTCCACGGGTTCATCTTGAGTTGTCTCCTTGGTCCAACGCGTACGCGAGAGTATCGGCTACTGCAAGTCGCAAGGCCATCACCGTACCTGATGTGGCGAGTCTGCGAGCATCGATCCTCAGGCGATCGCGTGCATGACCCGGGAGATTGGCACCAGAATCGGCGTTCCCGTACGATGTCGGAGCTTTCAGGGAACCCGAGGTGTATGCATGTCCAAAGCCATTATCGACGCGGCCCGAAAAGAGGGCCGCACGCTGTTGACCGAGATCGAGGCGAAGCAGGTGCTGGAGCAGGCGGGGGTCCCCGTCTCGCCAGCGCGGCTCGCCAAGACCAAAGACGACGCAGTGAAGATGGCGAACGAACTGGGGTATCCGATCGTGCTGAAGATCGTGTCGCCGCAGATCACGCACAAGTCCGACGTCGGCGGCGTTGCGCTGGGGCTGTCGTCCGCCGACGAGGTGGCTGCTGCGTTCGAGCGCGTGGTGGCGAGCGCGAAGAAGGCCGTGCCGAGCGCGACGATCGAGGGCGTGGCAGTGCAGCGAATGGAGAAGCAGGGCACCGAGGTCATCGTCGGGATGACGACGGACCCGCAGTTCGGACCGGTGATGATGTTCGGTCTGGGCGGCGTGATGGTCGAGATCCTGAAGGACGTGGCGTTCCGGGTCGTGCCGATCAACGAGCGCGACGCCCGGCAGATGATCCACGAGATCAAGGGATATCCGGTGCTGGAAGGATTTCGCGGACACGACCCGGCCGACGTAGCGAAGCTGCAGGAGCTGCTGCTGAAGGTGTCGTCGTTCATCGAGGCGAACCCGGAGGTGGCTGAGCTCGATCTGAACCCTGTGTTCGCCTACAAGGACGGGGCGATCGCGGTGGACGCGCGGATTGTTCTGAGTGAGTCGGCAGTTCACAGTTCGTAGTCGACGGATCTCCGTTGCGACGCGCTCTGCCAAGTAGGAGCCCAGACCCACACCGTCGGCGGTGGACAGGTCTAAAGACCTGTCCGTACGGGACGCACACAACGCAAGACAGCGGCGAGCAACGTTCCGCGGCACCAGTGAGAACTCCTGATGGCATTTGACCTGAAGCGCGCGCTGAACCCCAAGACCGTGGTTGTTGTCGGGTCGAAGAAGGCCGACGGGTACATGTGGCTGCGGAACTACGCGCCGTTCGCCGCGGACGGGGGCGGCGAGCGCAAGCTGTACTCGGTGCAGATCGATCCGAACGAGATCCCGGGCATCGAGGCGATGGGGGTGACGAACTTCACGTCGCTGGCCGACGTGCCGGGCGAGGTGGACTACGTGATGCTGGCGGTGCCGCGGCAGGTGGCGGCGCGTGTGATGACCGACTGCGCGAAGAAGCAGGTCGGCGGCGTGGCGCTGTTCACGTCGGGGTTCGCAGAGACGGGCGAGCCGGACGCGATCGCCATGCAGGACCAACTGCTGCAGATCGCGCGTGACGGGAACATCGCGCTCATCGGGCCGAACTGCATGGGGCTGTTCAACCGGCGGCTGGGGATCCGGCAGAGCGCGGACCAGGGCGCGGGCGAGGCGGGCGAGGTCGGCTTCATCGGGCAGAGCGGCACGCACTCGATCAACTTCGGGCTGGTCGGCGAGCAGCACGGCGTGCGCGTGAGCACGTCGGTCAGCTTCGGCAACGCCATCATCCTCGACGTGCCGGACTACCTCGACTACCTGACCGAGGATCCGGAGACCAAGGTCATCGCGATGTACATCGAGGGCGTAAAGGACGGACCGCGGTTTGTGCGCTCGCTGCGGCGCGCGGCCTCGATGAAACCGGTGGTGGTGTGGAAAGGCGGCGTGACCGACGCGGGGGCCCGGGCGACGGCATCGCACACGGGATCGCTGGCGACATCGCAGTCGGTGTTCCGGGCGATTCTTCGACAGGCGGGGGCGATCGAGGCGCACAGCCTGGAGGACACGATCGACGTGGTGAAGGCGCTGCTGCACGCCAAGCCGCCAATCCTCACCGATGGTTCGGATCCTTCGGCGGGGCGCCGCATGGGACTGATGGCGATGACGGGCGGGCAGTCGGTGGTGATCACCGACGCGTTCGTGGGCGCTGGCCTGGAGGTGCCTCGATTGTCTGATAGTTCTTACGAGGAGTTGAAGTCGTTCTTCAACATCGTCGGCGGCAGCTATCAGAACCCGCTGGACATGGGCGGGACGATCGGATTCGGAGGATCGGCGGCGACGCTGCAGCGGCTGTTCGACATCCTGGAACGCGACGAGCGGGTGGACGGGATCGCGATGGAGATGGCGTCGGGGTTCCTGGCGCGGATGTGGCAGGCAAACCCGGCGAGCCTCGACGGGCTGCTGGACACGCTGTCGGCGCACGCGGAGAAGTCGACGAAGCCGTTCGCGGTGGTGCTGCAGCCGCAGCACGTCGAGGAGGCGGTGCGTCAGGCGCGGCTTCGGGTGCAGGATCGCGGCATCGCGGTGTTCGCGTCGTTCGAGCGGGCGGCGGGGGCGCTGTCGCGTGCGGTCGCGTATCACCGGTTCCGGGCGGGGCTCGATTAGTTCACAGTTCACAGTGGACAGTTGACAGTTCACGGCCGGGCCACTCACGCGTCCTAGATTCAATTGCTCGGCAGTTTTGGGTTTTCGCGGGCTGCGTGGGGGCGGGCCAGATTCAATTGCTCGGCAGTTTTCGGTGTTTGGCCGCTGCGCGGGCTCGCGCCGGTCCGTGTGTTTGATTGAATTGATTGAACCGGGTGCGGGAACAATCAAACGCCTGTCAGACGGTGTGAGTGCGATGGTGGTGGTGTTCGTCATGGCGGCGCGATCGTGCGCCCTGCGGTGGGGGAAGTGCAAGCGCGGCGGATCACTTTGGGTGAATTTCTATCGGCTCGGTCGGGAGAAATCACCGGGGACGATGATAGATTCCGTCAGTCCAGATTCAGGCGCGCGGCTATGCCCAGGCGGCGCCTCATCCCGAGCATACTGGCGGACACAAGGGGGGAGAGGGCAAGGGCGAAGTAGATCCGGGTGAACCACTGAAGCGCGTTCTCTTGGCAGGCGTCGATGTTGCCGCTGTCATTGCACCAGTTGTCCATATGCGGGTTGAAGGCGGCGAAGTCATAGACGATCAAAGCGATAAGTCCGACGAACCGAGCGATTTGAATAGCGCAGCCGGTGGTGCAACCCCAGCCTCCGAGCAACTGCCAGCCAAAGCCGCTCAAGAAGAGCGACAGAAGCGCCGCCAGGAACAGACCACCGACGTCGTCATATTCGTCGGAGGGCCGCGTCGCGAACCATGCCACCAGCATGAGGCCCGCGATGGCAAGGTCGACGCCTACACCGATGAGGACGCGTATTGAGGTCCTCAGGCCAGGAACCGGCTCCCCCGAGCGAATCGGCCGGCCATTGCATGGCTGGAGCCCTGCATGACGTCCATCGCAGCCGGGCTCATGAAGCCAGCTATTCATGGTCGATTCGGACCAGTCGAGTGGTTGGGTGTCGAAGCCGACCGGACGGTGGGCGGTCCATGGGGGCGAGGGTAGTGGGGTTTGGGGGAGGGGGACAAGGTGCGGATGGACTATGTGGGAGTCCAACGCTACTGGCCTGAGTCATGTGCCTCACCAGGGGTTCCTGTGGCGAAAAGGATGGGACCCACCAGTGCTCCCGCTGACAATAGTGGCAGGATTGCCACCAACACGATCACCATTGCGCCCACGAGTAGCTTCATTCCGTCATCACACTGTGACCCCACGCAACTCCCATCGTTGTAATCGTTGTGCGCTGCGTCCCAAAGGAACCATCCAACAACGGCCAGCCTGGGCAACAGGAAGAATGCCGCAATGAGGGGCTTACGGTTAAGCAGCCAACCCAGGCCCGTGATGAAGAACAGCACCCAGAGGGACATCCTAACCCCGCCTGGCACGGTGTCGAATAGCGTGCCGGCAAGTATCGCCAGAGGCAGGCTGAGGTAGGGCAGTAATTCTAGCCAGCATCCCCGTGCAGCACGTCTGTCGCTGAGCGCGAGCGCGTTTGAGCTTGAATCGGCGCTACGCGCGGATGCGGCGAGTTCGTCCATGGGGCGAGGTTAGGGCTCGCGCGGGCAAGGGGGCAAGGTGCGGATGGACGACGTGCGGAGCGCGTAATATTGCGTCTGCGGCGCTAATTCGGGGATTCGGCGGAGCTGAAGCGGGAATGTGCGGTTAAACGCACCCAACGCGGAGGCTCCAAGTCATGGTAAGGCGTGACAGGTTCGTAGGCGAGCGTTGGGGTAGGATCGCGGCATGTCTGCGTGGTTCTTTGCCGCCGCCGCCGCATTCGGCTATCTCGCTGATGCAACGCCCGTTATTCGAAACATGTGGCGTTGGGCGTTGGAGCGTCACATGGATTTGACGATCACCAAGCAGTCCTCGCAATACTTTGTTATGTATCGAGACCCACAGCAGGGTTCGGGATCGGGAATGATCTGGGGGATATTCACCGCTCGATTCATAAACAACAGTCGGAGTCAGAAGGAACGGATCATCGGTGCCCAGGTAGCACTTAAACGTCGATTTCTATTCCTCTGGCGAAAGACAATAGTTTCAGTGCCGGTGCGCTGGCATCTCGCGTCTAACCGGCAACCGTTCACACTCGATCTTGAACCAATGCAGGGGCCGGTCGTAGCCGAGTTAGAGATGACTGGCCCGACTGGCGATCCTAAGCTCTATTCGACAATGGAGCTTGTTCTAGAGTTTCAGATGGTGGGGCCGCTGCGATGGATGCGTATTCCCCTTGAGTCTGTGACGCACAAAGCCCCTCAATGAGGGGCTTCGGGTATTATGCGATGGACGGCTAGTCCCATCGTTGACACGTCCTTTCAGGTGGAGTCCAGTTGATCAGGCCGAGTCTCCGCCACCAGTGATTCACGAGCACCCTGCCCGATGACTTCCAAGAAACCATCCAAGTACGATGAGCCGGTATCGTTGCCTATGAGCTTCAAGAAGGCGCTCAAGAAGGCGGTCATGACTCCGAAGCCTCGGAAGGCTGCGAAAGGAACCAGTCAACGCGTCCGCCAATCTGGCCCATCAGCATCTTGAATCGCTCCACGTCCTCTATCTCCCGCGTGTTGGCCCGAAACGCAAACTCCTGTACGTACTGGTTCAGGTAGCCCGCATCGACGTGGTGGTAGGTGCCAATCAGGCCGCGCTTGAGGATTGACCAGAACGATTCAATCCCCTGTGTGTGAACCTCACCCCTGACGTACTCGGACTTGTGCCTGATCACGTCATGCGGCAGAAGCGCCTTCATGCCGTAGTAGTAGTTGTGTTCGTCGGTCATGAGCCGTGATTGGCTGTGGGCGACGTTCTCGAAGATGGTTCGCTGCACCTTGTTCTGCGTGAGCTTGCCCATGTGTATTGCGCGCACCTTGCCGCCCCGCTCCTTTATGCCGAACACCGGCTCCTTCTTTTCCCACGCGGCCTTTATCCGCTCGCTCATGGTCGCGTGGCGCTTTATGCGGTCGTTGCGGTGACCGCGCGGCTTGCCGCCGATGTACGTTTCGTCGGCCTCGATGATGCCCTTGAGGCGACTGGGGTTCTTGTCCGTCATGGCGTAGCGGATGCGGTGGAGCAGGAACCACGCGGTTTCAGGCGTCAGGCCAAACTCACGCCCTATCTGCCGGGCGCTCGTGCCCTTCTTGCCCGAGCACATGCGGTACATGACGATGATCCAGGTGCGGAGCGGGATCTTCGAGTCCTCGAAAATCGTGCCCTTCGTGACGCTGAACTGACGGCGGCAGGCCTTGCATTTGTAGAGGCTGCGGGGACCAACTACGCGCCCTGATTTGAGCGTCTTGCCCTTGGCCTGAATCCTCCAGACTTCGGCCCCGCCGCAGTCAGGAAAGAGGCAATGCACACCGTTGGGCCAGCGTTCGGCTTCGAGCATGGCCCGAGCGTCAGCTTCGGTGAGGGTGCCGTCAATGAGCTTTACAAGCTCTCCCCTACGCTTTGGTTCCCCATGCATGGTGGTATACTCCTGAATGAAGAAGGAGGCCGGGAGGGGATTTGAACCCCTGATCTCCGTTTTCCAGACGGAGCCCTTAGACCACTGGGGGTACCCGGCCAACTGATTCACTGAGACGGGAGCGATTGCTTGCTAACGGCCAGCGCTCCCGTCTTTGCCTACCTATCTCAATCCTTCACTGCCTCGAACGTGTTTGGCCCTGTCTGTTGGGCCTTGCCTTCCTTCACGAGTCGCCGGGCGGCAGTCACGACCACCGCGCGAGGGTCTTTCTCGCTGAGAGTGACACCCTGCGCGCGTAGCGTGTCCACGATGTCACCGGCGTAGAGGGGTGATGGGCTGGCTTGAAGCAATTGTTCGACACGCACCCTGATGCTTTCGCCCTGTCTTGGCCCTCGTCGGCGTGGCCCCGTGAGCGGTACTTGGGTTGACTGCAAACCACGGATCTGCGCATCGATGGAGCGCAGTTCTTCGGTTAGTTCCCGCTTGCGGGTTTGGAGCGCTTGAAGGAACGCATTTCGAGCTTGCCGGACATCCTGGGTAGCCATTGCTGAAACCTCAGGGACCAGCGTATCATCGAGATCACTACGTGTCAATATGTCGGTGCCCATTAGTGGTGCCTCCTCGATTGGTAGATTTGTGGCAAGTGCTGGTATTGCTGGTATTACTGGCTACAGGGTGTGTTTAACCGCACATTCCCGCTGAAGCTCCGCGGGTACTGGTGTGGTTGGGGCGGCGACGGCGGGGTTGGGGCGCAGCGGGCGGGCGGGGAAGATGCTTCGCCGGGCTCAGCATGACGGGTACCGGGGCCGGTCATGGGGGCACGGACGCTGGACGCAGTCGGGCACGCCGCAGCGTGCCCCTACGGGGTGGCGGGAAGCGGCAGTGTGTTGGCACCGCAGTGCACAGCCGGTCTCCCCGGCGACCCTTCGAGGGGCGGCTGTGATCCATAGCGCGGGGTCGGGACATCGTCCTGTCACCACAAGCACAGCCGGTCTCCCCGGCGACTCTTCGAGGGGCAGCTGTGCCAGACCGGGCGCAGCAGGTTGCGCCCCTACAGATTCTAGGGGAGGCCGGCGTGTGGGACTTCTGCTTCGGCCTGTTCGATCCAGCCGGTGCTGATGCCCTGGGTTAGTTCGGGGCCGGTGGTGTTGGAGGTGCAGAGGTAGAGGGTGCGGCCGGTTTCGCCGCCGAGCATGCAGGCGTAGACGCCTCTGGCGTGAGCTTTCACGTTGTGGGTGATCCCGCCGCCCTCTCGGACGCGGAGGCATTCGCCGGTGGTGGGGGAGGCGACCCAGACGGCGTTCTCGGCGTCGAGGCAGATGCCGTCGGGGAAGATGGGGAGGGCGGCCCACTCGCGGCGGTTGGTGAGGGCGCCCTGGTCGGTGATGTCGAAGGCGGTGAGGCAGCGGCCGACGGTCTCGGCGGCGATGAGGGTGCGGCCATCGGGGGTGACGACCATGCCGTTGGGGAAGCGCATGTTGCCGGCGGCGACGGTGGGTGGGGTTGGGGCAGGGTGCGTATCACCGCTTTTCGCGGGCGAGGGCGCCCGCGCTCCATCGCGTACATCCACCATGTAGATGCTGGAGGTGGCGAAGGGGTCGCCTTTGTTGATGTCAAAGCCGAAGCCGCCGATGTACGCGCGGCCACTGGTGTCGACGGTCATATCGTTGAGCTGGACGGGCTCGATGTGGGTGAGGTCGGCGATGATTCTCTCGCTGTTGCGACTGAGGGTGGCATCACCGCTTTGCACAGCCGGGGGCCCTGAGACAGGGGAGACCGGCTGTGCCACCTGGACTAGCACGCGGTCGACCATGCGGACGTAGAGGAGGTCGCCGTTGGGGAGCCAGCCGAGGCCGGCGGGTTGACGGGCGTTCTCGACGATGCGCCGGGCGCGGCCGTCGCCGGTCATGCGGATGATGGTGTGGGCGTGGACGTCGGAGAACCAGAGGGCGCCGTCGTGCCAGCGGGGGCACTCGGGGAAGGTGAGGCCGTCGAGGAGGATGTCTGTCGTGAGGTCCATGGGGGCGTAGTTTACAGTTCGTAGTTCGTAGTCAGTAGTTCGTAGAAGGATGGACTTGTATGGAGCGGCGGAACATCAGCGGGGGGTCGGAGTGGGAGCCGGTCGTGGGGTACTCGCGGGCGGTGCGGGTTGGGGACCGGGTGTTCGTGGCGGGGACGGCGCCTGCGGCGGAGGGCGGCGGCGTGCACGCGCCGGGGGACGCGTACGCGCAGACGCGGCGGTGCCTGGAGATCATCCTGAAGGCGCTGGGTGAGGCGGGAGCGTCGGCGGCGGACGTCGTGAGGACGCGGATGTTCGTGACGGACATCTCGCGCTGGCAGGAGTACGGTCGCGCGCACGGCGAGGTGTTCGGAGAGATCCGGCCGGCGACGACGATGGTGGAGGTGCGGGCGCTGATCGAGCCGGAGATGCTGATCGAGATCGAGGCGGAGGCTGTGGTGGGTTAGTTGAAAGTGGACAGGGGACAGGGCACAGACGGGGCGAGCGCAGAGCAAACGGCAAACGGCAAACGGCAAACAGCAAAGGGCAAAGGGCAAAGGCCGGGACAACAGACGACAGACAACAGACAACAGAAGCAGACAACAGGTGGCTTGGCGTGGCGTAGACTGGTGGGTCACCCCGCGCTGGTTTGAGGATGGTCCTGTGATTGCATTCGGACGACGGATGAGGGGATCGCGCGCGCTGCTCGCTGTGGGGCTGGCTGTGGTCGTGGGCGCGAGTGCGATGGGGGCGGCGCGGTGTCCGACGGATGAACCGACGGGGTTCGGGCTGCTGGAGTTCGCCGGCGGCGTGGACGCGCGGGCGATGGAGGCTGACGTCGCGCTGGGAGTGAACCCGCTGTTCACGTGGGCGGAGCTGGAGCCGTCGCCGGGCGCGTATAACTGGGCGCCTCTGGACGACGTGCTGGCGAACGCGCACGCGCACGGGCGGAAGGTGGCGCCGCGGGTGTACACGAACGCGGGCGACTTCGAGCAGGCGACGCCGGGCTGGGCCTTCGACGCGGGCGTATCGGCGTACACGCTGGGCGACGGTTCGGGGACGTGGCAGCCGGTGCCGACGGACCCGGTATTCGCAGACGCGTTCGGGCGCTTCGTCGACGCGCTGGGCGCGCGGTACAACGGGAACCCGGACATCGAGTTCATCCAGACGAACGCGGGGATGGGCGCGTACGGCGAGATGGTGTGGAGCCTGGACGGAGGGTCGGCGACGGGACCGTTCTCGGCGTCGGACGTGGTGGCGACGGTGGAGTACTGGGTCGACAGGTGGCGGTCGGCGTTTCCGGACACGCACCTGGCGCTGATGCAGAACTTCATCGGACAGGGGATCGCGGAGAATGTGACGGAGTACGCCGTCGACCGAGGGTTCTACCTGCAGTCGAACTCGCCGGACCAGACGGAGGCAGCGGCGGCGATCCTGGCGGCGCACGACGGGCGGACGAAGATCGTGCTTGAAGTCGAGAATCGCGGATGCAACGGGGCGACGGGCGAGGGGTTCGTGTCGCTGGCGGACCGGGTGGCTTCGTACGGGTTCGCGGTGGACTACCTGGTGGTGTGCGGGGACACGCTGGAGGATGCGGGCGCGGCGCAGCGGGCGTATGATTTGCTGCGGAAATAGCTTGTTAGCCGGTTAGTTTGTTAGCCGGTGAGGTGCAATTGATGGCGGACGAGTGTTTGTTTTGCCGGATGGGGTCGGGGGCGATGCATGTGCCGAAGGTGCACGAGGATGAGCTGGTGTTCGCGATCCGGGACATCAATCCTCGAGCGCCCGTGCATCTGCTGGTGATCCCGAAGGAGCACATCGAGGACGGGCGGGCCGTGGAGGACGGGCACGGGCAGGTGCTGGCGCGGATGTTCGCAGTGTCGGCGCGGCTGGCGGAGGTCGAGGGGCTGTCGCGGCGCGGGTATCGGCTGGCGTTCAACGTGGGCGAAGACGCCGGGATGACGATCTCGCACTTGCACATGCACGTTCTGGGCGGGCGGGCGCTGGGGGCGGAAGGATAGGTCTCAGGTTTAGGTCTTAGGTTGTAGGTTATAGGACGTTGTGTGGGACGGAGCTAAAGCTTCGTCCCTACGTACACTGTCTGTGTGTGGCGGTTTGTTCCTCATCTGATCTTCCTTTCTGTGACGCTTCTCGGGATCGCGTGGGCGGTGCCCGTGGCGATGGCGTTGCCGCTGGCGGACGGGGCGACCGACTACAACGCGTCGGGGTTCCTGGTGCGGCATTCGTGGGTGAAGTTCGCGCGGGTGGCGACGCGGCCGTTTCGGGACGAACTGTCAGAGCCCGAGAAGGACGCGCGGGTGGCGCGGTTCTTCGAGCTGAACGGGCTGATCGCGGAGCAGGAGTGGATCGCGGGGGACCCGGCGTCGGACGCGGCGGCGGCGGAGCGAGCGCGCGCGGACGATGCGGTGCTGCGGCGGGAGCGGGCGCGCATCGAGAACAGCGTCGAGGAGATCCTGGACGGGCGGCTGACGGCGGTGCTGACGGAGCAGGGGCTGACGCGGCACATCGGACGGGACATCGTGTGGCCGCCGGTGAGCATCGAGTTCGAGGACCCGCCTGCGGTGCTGGTGGAGTCTCCGCGCACGGAGATCCGGCGGGAGCACGAGCGGCTGGTGCTGGGGAGCCTGCCGGTCGCCGAGAAGGTGCGGCTGGAGTCGGAGGCGGAGTCGGACGGCGAGACGTCGGCGCTGGTGGTGGAGATCGGGGCGATCGCGATGTACCCGGCGATCATCCCGCCGGACGCGGACTATCGGTCGGTGTTGCGGACGATCGCGCACGAGTGGGTGCACCACTATCTGTACTTCTCGCCGTTGGGGCGGAACTTCTATGCGGGCGACAAGCTGGTGACGCTGAACGAGACGGTGGCCAACATCGTGGGGGATGAGGTGGGGGAGGTGATGTACGAGCGGTATCCGCTGGAGCGGGGGCCGGGGTACGTGACGAGCGGCGACGCGCTTGTCACGGCGGCGCCCGTTACGGCTGATGTCGGTGCGTTGAGGGCTTCCGGCGATATCACTACAAGATTCCTCGCCGCGCTCGGAATGAGGGGGAGTACAGACACGCGCGGGCTAGAAAGCCCGCGCTACGAGGCGCTGCAAGAGGCGTTTGATTTTCGGGCGGAGATGCGGGGGCTGCGGTTGGAGGTGGATGCGCTGCTGGCGGAGGGGAGGGTGGAGGAGGCGGAGCGGGCGATGGTGGAGGGGCGACAGGCGTTCGTGGCGAACGGGTACTACATCCGGCGGATCAACCAGGCATACTTCGCGTTTCACGGGTCGTACGCGGACACGCCGGCGTCGAGCGACCCGATCGGGCCGAAGATGGCGCGGTTGCGGGAGGGGAGTGCGTCGGTGCAGGCGTTCCTGGAGCGGGCGCGGGAGATCACGTCGGAGGGGGAGCTGGACGAGGTTTTAGGTTCGAGGTTCTAGGTTATAGGTTCCCGCGAATGCGGCAGCTACGCACACGACCCCAAGGACCGGTAGGAGTGGTGCGAAGAGGGCGCCGATCGTAAAGAGGGTGAGGAAGCAGAACGCGACGAAGGTCGCTGTGAGGCCATAAAGAACCGGACGAGTGTCGGTGGCCTGGCGCATGCGGAGGATCGAAGCCCCGCCAACCACTATCGCCATCACCATCGGGATTGCGGCCAACCCGACGGTAAAAGGATCGTGTTCGATGGCACTCTGTTGCTCGGTTGTGCAGAGGGCGTCTGAAGGGCATGACTGAACCTGGTACCAATCGCCAAGGATGGTCCAGAGATAGAGGGCTACGGAGCTGGGGATAGCCGCAATGGCGGCGGCGAGCTCGATGAGCCGGGCGGCACCTCGGAGATTCGCGATCCTCATCAATGGAAGTATCGTCCTACACCCGAACGGCCGACAGGCGAGCGATGCACCCGGCGGTTAGGCCGACCGGGGCGACGTGGCCGTACGACCCAGCGGAGTCAGGCGCTCGTACTATCGCGGGGCTCTGGGCGGAGCTGAAGCTTCGCGGCTACTTGCCGGAGATGGCGGTGCGGAGGGCGGCCAGGTTTTCTCTTGGTGAGGCTTCGGCGTTGTAGACGCTGGAGCCGCAGACGAGGACGCTGGCGCCGGCTGTGACGCAGGCGGCGGCGTTGTTGGCTTTCACGCCGCCGTCGATCTCGATGTCGGTGCTGAGGCCGCGGGCGTCGAGCATGGACGTCAAGGTGCGAACCTTGTCGAGCATGGCGGGGATCATCTTCTGGCCGCCCCAGCCGGGGTTGATGGCCATGATCATGACCTGATCGGCGACGTCGAGGACGTGCTCGATGGTCGTAAGGGGCGTCGCCGGATTGATGCAGATGCCGGCGCGCTTACGCATGGCCTGGATCGTGCGGAGGAGGCGGTCGGCGTGGTGGGTGGCCTCGATGTGGAAGTTGATGATGTCCGCGCCGGCTTCGGCGAAGGCGTCGAACTGCCGTTCGGGGTGCTCGATCATGAGGTGAACGTCGAGCGGGAGCTTCGTGACCTTGCGGACCATCTCGACGACGATGGGGCCGAACGTGATGGGTGGGACGAAGTGGCCATCCATGACGTCGAGGTGGATGTAGTCGGCGCCGCCCTGCTCGGCCGCGCGGATCTGGTCGGCGAGGTTGCCGAAGTCGGCGGTGAGGATGCTGGGGGCGAGCCTTGTAGCCATTGAGCTGGTTAGCCTGTTAGCTGGTTAGGTCTTGTTCTTTTTCGTCCGGGCGGCGGCTGATCGTGAATTGGAGGCTCGCTTCATCGATGTGGCACCGATGGGCGCAGCAGGCTGCGCCCCTACGGGTTTCGAGGGCGCAGCGGGTTTGCGGCCTGCGAAGTAGGCGTGGAGGCGTTTGCGGTTGCGGCGGAGCTCGGCGTGGACGCGACGGGGGGCGGTGCCGCCGGGGACGTCGCGGGAGCGGACGGAGGTGGCGACATCGATGGCGAGCGCGTCTTTCTCGAACAGGGGTGAGAAGCGGCGATAGTCGTCGAGCGGGAGCTGGTGCAGGTCCTTGCCGCGGGTTTCGGCGTGGCGGACGAGCTTGCCGACGGCCTCGTGCGCTTCACGGAAGGGGAGGCCCCGGCGGACGAGATAGTCGGCGAGGTCGGTGGCGAGCGAGTAGTTGGCGACGGCGGCCACGCGCATGCGGGGCTCGTCGAGCTGGATGCGGGGCAGCATCTCGGCGAACACGTCGAGGGTGGGGAGGAGGACATCCTCGGCGTCGAAGAGCGTGGGTTTGTCCTCCTGCAGATCGCGGTTGTAGGCGAGCGGCAGGCCCTTCAACGTGGTGAGGATCGCGACGAGGGAGCCGACGGTGCGACCGGTGCGACCGCGCGCCAGCTCGGCGACATCGGGGTTCTTCTTCTGGGGCATGATGCTGGAACCGGTGGCGAAGGCATCGGGCAGGGTGATGAAGGCGAACTCGGCGCTGGACCAAAGAATGAGCTCCTCGGCGAGGCGAGAGACGTGAACCATGGTGAGGGTGGCGGCATAGACGTAGTCGGCGACGAAGTCGCGGTCGGAGACGGCGTCGATGCTGTTGGCGGTGACGCGGGAGACGGCGAGCTCATCGGCGACGGAGGCGCGGTCGATTGGGTACGGGACGCCGGCGAGGGCGCCGGAGCCGAGGGGGAGGGCGTCCATCATGCCGTGGGCGAACGCGAAGCGTTGCGCGTCGCGCTCGAACATCTGGACGTAGGCAAGCAGGTGGTGGGCGAAGAGGACGGGCTGCGCGCGCTGGAGGTGGGTGTAGCCGGGCATGATGGCGTCTTTGTGCCCTTCGGCCAGGTCGAGAAGCGCGGACTGCAGGCGGATGAGGGCGCCGATGGCGTCGGCGCACGCTTCCATCACGTAGAGGCGGAAATCGGTAGCGACCTGGTCATTGCGGGAGCGGGCCGTGTGAAGACGGCCGGCGGCTGCGCCGATCTTCGCGGCGAGGCGCGTCTCGACGTTCATGTGGACGTCCTCGAGCTCGGGCCGCAGCGTGAACTCACCGCGGCGCCATTCGTCGAGTATCTGCTCGAGCCCGCGCACGATCTGGTCGGCGTCCTTCCTCGCGATGATCTTTTGGCGGCCGAGCATGCGCGCGTGGGCGATAGAAGCGGCGATGTCGTGCTCGACGATGCGGCCATCTGCACCGATGGACGAGGTGTACGCCTCGACGATGGCGGCGGTGGCGGTGTCGAATCGGCCGCCCCAGAGCTTTGGGGCGGCGTCTACGGTGGGGCCTCCTTTGTCAGCAGGAGGATGAGCCCGGCGTCCTTTCGAACCAGAAGGTTTAGCCACTTGCCATCCACCTCCACGACGCGCCGCTCGTACTCTTTGAAGACGCGTTCGTTGCTCACCATATCGATGGCTGCGGGAATGAAGATGCCGCCCAGCTTCTTGTAGGCACTCTCGCCGAGCGGCTCCGCAGTGAGCCCATCGAATAGCAGGATGATATCAGGCCGCCGGTCGAGGACGTATTCAGAGTCGTACTTCTCGTGGCCGGCGGCGAGCTCGCCGATCTTGAGGTTGCGGTGGGCGATGTGCTCGTCGGTGATGCCGAGCATGTCGATGATGGTGAGGCGCGACTCGTAGCCGAGGGCACCAACGGGAATAGTGGCGACCGTCGAATCGGACGGAAGGTTGTCGCGCATCCAGCGACCGACGATGACACGCTGGTCGACGGCACGGCGCTCGCCGAGCGTGTCGATGGCATCTACGGCCTGGGGGTGGAGGGTGATGGAAATGGACGCGAGGACGGCGACCGAGGCGATCGCCTCAGCGACGTAACGGCGGCGGGGCATCGCGGTGCGCAGCCGGGTGGCGATGGACACAGCGGTAACGGCGAGCACGCCGTAGTACAGGGGCAGGACGGGTGCGATGAATCGGTAGCGGAGGAGCGAATCTCCGCCGACGTAGGCGGTGTAGCCGAGCCAGACGCCGGCGAGGACGAGGACGTAGAGAGCGGCACCGCGGCGGACGGCGCTTTCGGCGATGGCGAGCGGGAGGAGGAGCAGGAGCCAGCCGCCGGTCTCCTGGAGGAAGGCGAGCACATACTTGATGCCGCGGTCGAACTGATCGGGATCGGAGCCGACTTTGGCGTAGTAGGTGTTTGGGAAGAACCAGTCGTAGTAGTTGTAACGCCAGACGAAGTACGGGGCGTAGAAGGCCGCGAAGAGCGCGATCCAGAGGACAAGGTGGGCGCCGCCGAAGACGAATGCGCGGAGGCGCGTTCCGTCCGGCGCGGCACGCACCTGGCGGACGAGGTCGCCCACCTTGAAGAGGCCAGTGACGCCGGCGAAGAGCACGCCGTCCGCGCGGGCCATGCCGACAAATGCCCAGACGATGCCAGAGGCGGGCAGCCAGCCGACGCGATCGCGGCCGGGCCGCTCGCGCAGATGGAGGAGGAGCGCGGCCAGGGTGAGGGCGGCGAAGAGCGGGGCCTCGAGTCCGGCGGTGGACCACATGGCCCATGCGCCGCTCGCGCAGAGGAGCATGGTGGCGATGAACCCGGCGACGCGGCCCGGGGTGCCGCCGAGGAGCTGGGTGGTGAGGAAATACGTGCCGATCGCAGCGAGGACGGCAAGCGCGTAGCCGAGCCAGCGTCCGCTCTCGACGATGTCGGCGCCAAGCTTGTGCAGGCCGGCGAGGATACCGACCCAGAGGAAGTTGGTATAGCCCTCGACGTGGTCGCCGGGGTTCCAGACCGGGCCGACGCCGTCGCTGAGATTGCGGGCGTAGCGGTAGGAGATGTAGGCGTCGTCACTGGTGTAGTTGAAGTAGAAGTGCTGGAGGAGGAGGATGCCGGCGGAGGCACCGATGGCGGCGACGTGCCACTGGCGGGTGAAGCGCCCGATGCCGCCGGCGATGGTGGCGGCGCCGACGACCCCGAGGACGAGCCACGGGAAGTTCATGCGGTGGAGCGCGCTTCTGCGCCGGAGCCGGGTATCACGGGCTTTATTGTAGGCGCATACGACGGCTCCCGCCTCCCCACGCCGGCTGCGAGACCCGGCGACGCCGCAACGTCTGGCAGGGGTCCGGCCAGCCCGGCTCGGAGCTCGCATCTCACAATCGCGTCTCATCGGCCGACAGGCGCATGTCGCGACCGCCGGGCGGGCCGATACTCGCGCAGACGATGAACGCCGGAGCGGGGGGACCATGCGTCGCGTGTCTCTTTCTACGCTGGCCGCCGCGGGCGCGACAGTCGTGGTGCTGATCACGGCTGTGGTGGCGGTGGCGATCTTTGACGACATCAGCGAAGCGCGCACAAAAGGCGACGAACTGCAGCACGAGATGGAGGAACTGCGGCTGCTGCGCCAGTTCCAGAGCGCGCTCTTCATTGAGGTCGGCGCAATACCGGCATACCTTGTGGTGCCGGAGCCGGGGTACGTGCAGGACTACGAAGACGCCCGGAACCGGGCGGGCTCTGCATTGCAGCAGCTTCAAGATCTGAAGGTGCACAGCGCCGAAGAGGCTGCGGCCCTGGACGAGCTGGTGGAAAGCTACGCGCCGCTGACAGCGGCCGCAAAGGCAGGCATGGACATCCTGCAAAGAGATCCCGCAGAGGCTGACCTTTCGCCGGAGTCGATCGGCGCGTTCGTCGAACTCTTCGACGAGGTACAAGCCGCGGGAGAGACCCTGTCCGCCGAGAACGAAGCGCAAGTCGTCTCGCTGGACAAACAGGTGCGCGATCCCGTGCGCGAGCGATCGCAGCTTCTGCTGGGGCTCGTGGGGTTCTGGTCGGGCGTGATCGTACTGGCCACGACGGCCGGGTACTGGCTGGTCGTGCGGCCAATCGTCAGCGTCTCACAGGTGGCGCGGGCATTCGCGCGGGGCGAACACGAGGTCCGGGCGACGGCATCGGGGCCCCGGGAACTGGCCCAGCTTGGCGTCGACGTGAACTTCATGCTGGAGACGACGAACGAGCGCGCGCAGGCGCTGGAGGCCGAGGTGCTGGAGCGTCAAAGGATCGCGGACGCTCTCGAGAGGACACTGAAAGCGGAGCGGGAGCTGCGGGACCAGTTGCAGCACCAGGCGTTCCACGATCCGCTGACCGGGCTGAGCAACCGGGCGCGGTTCGTGGACCGGCTGGATCACGCGCTGGCACGCAGGACTGCGCGAGCGGCGGGGCCGTCGCTGCTGTTCATGGATCTGGACGATTTCAAATCTACCAACGACACGTTGGGCCACGCGGCGGGGGATGAGCTGCTGCAGCGGGTTGGCGAACGACTGCGGGCGTGCCTGAGGCCGGCGGACACGCTGGCGCGGCTGGGCGGAGACGAGTTCGGCGCGGTGATCGAAGAGGCGATGGAAGAGGAAGCCCTGATCGTGGCGGAGCGAATCCTGGAGACACTTCGGATGCCGTTCACGATCGCGGACCGCGAGATCTTCAGCAGGGCCAGCGTAGGCGTGGTGCACGCCAGCGAAGACGTGAGCGCAGCGGATCTGCTGCGGCACGCGGACGTGGCGATGTACGTGGCGAAGAGCCAGGGGAAGTCCCGCGTGATCGCGTATCGAGACGAGATGGAAGCGAGGATGCTGGACGAGATCGCGTTGGAGAACGATCTACAGCGAGCGCTGGAGCGGAACGAGTTCTTTGTGCAGTATCAGCCGCTGGTAGACGTGGCGGACGAGGCGGTGACAGGCTTCGAAGCCCTGTTGCGGTGGCGGCACCCGGGGCGGGGCGTCATCGAACCGGACGAGTTCATCCATATCGCCGAGCGCACGGGACTGGTGACACCGATCGGCGAGTGGGTGCTGCGGCAAGCCTGCGGCATGCTGGCGGAGTGGCAGCGGCATTACCCGCACGAGCCACCGCTGACGATGTCGGTCAATGCTTCCGCACGCCAACTGGGCCAGCCGGAGTTCACGGAGGCGGTCGCGGACGTCCTGCGGGACCACCGCATCGCGCCAGGCTCGCTCATCCTGGAGATCACGGAGTCGGCGATGATGGCGGACGGCACGCGGGCGATCGGCTACCTGCAGGCGCTGCACGATCTGGGGGCACGGCTCGCGGTCGACGACTTTGGGACGGGATACTCGTCGCTGTCGTACCTGCGCAACTTCCCGCTGGACGAGTTGAAGGTCGACAAGTCGTTCGTCGACCACGTGACGGAGTCGGGGAAGGAAGAGCACGTGGTGCGATCGATCATCGGGTTGGCGAAGGCGTTGCATCTGCGCATCGTGGCGGAAGGTGTGGAGCGCGACGATCAGCTCGAGCTGCTGCGCGCGTTCGACTGTGACGAGGTGCAGGGTTTCCTGTTCAGTGCGCCGATGGATGCGGACGAGGCCGAGCGGCTGCTCGGCGACGGCGGGCACGCAACGCGCGCGGCTGCTTGATATCCAGGCTACTTCAGAATGGGAAGCTCGGTGAGCTCCCATAGGGTCCAGATGGTGAAGTCGGGGGAAGCTCCTTCGCCTTCGGCGTAGTTGCCCAGGGCGCGGCCGGTCTGGGCGCGGGTGGCGGGTGCGGTGGTGACGTTGCCGTCGCCGTGGGGACCCTCGCCGACCTGCTCGTCCTCGTGGGGCGGATCTGGCTTGCGGACGCGGCGCCAGACCGCGGTCATGCCGAGGGCCTGCGCACCCTGGACATCGGCCCGGAGCGAATCGCCGACCATGACGCAGTCTTCGGGCTGGAGACCCATCTCGCGGAGTGTGTAGTTGTAGCACTCGGCGTGGGGCTTCATGTAGCCGATGTCGCAGGAGACGGCGACGGACTCGAAGTACTTGTCGAGACCAAGCTCGCGCAGCTCTTCCTCGAAGCGCGGGCCGCCGAAGACGCGGTTGGTGACACAGCCGAGGCGATAGCCCTTCTCGCGCAGCCAGTCGAGCGTGGCGAACGCGTCATCGAACATGGTGCGGCCAAGGTTGAGGCCGCCGATGTTCCAGGCGTCCCAAAGGCGGGCGCCCTGCTCGTAGGTGAGGTCGAGGCCCATGCCGTTGCCGATCCGGCGGACGACCTCGTTGAAGTCGGGGCTGACGCAGTCGGCCTCGTAGGCGGCGCGGTCGGCCTTTTCGACGCCGAGGCGGATCTCCCGACCGAGGAAGCGGAGCTCGCCCTCGAGGGGGACGCCGAATTCGTCGAGGGCGGCGGTGATGCGGCGCATGGTCTCCATGCGGATGTCCATAGCGACAGGCATCTTGGGGAAGTGCCAGATGGTGTCACCGAGGTCAAAGAGGACGGCTTTCATGGGGAGCTTTCAGCTTTCAGTTGTCAGCTATCAGGGTCTTCGGTTGAGGGTAACGCGGCGAGAAGCGGCGGGCTACTCGAACACGACGACATCAGTCGCGGCGGCGGGGGAGGACTGGTTGCGGCCGAAGACGCCGAGGAGGGGAGAGCCGGCGCCGAGGAGGAAGCCGACGTCGTACCAGTTACCGCCTCGAGCGAGGTTGTAGAAGGGGAAGCGTTCCCAAGCGCCGAAGACGTGGACGATGAGCACGATCCAGGCGGAGAATCCGTTCCAGAAGCCCCAGAGGAAGTCCTGCCACCACATCTTCAGTTCTCAGTTGTCAGTTGTCAGTGGTCAGTTGCCAGCTCACCGCAGGGTTGCCGATTGCTGCCCGAGGTGGGAGGGTCGTTCGGACCCTAATTGAGTGTCAGGCGGCCACCGGGGTGATGGCTCGGGCGATGAGGGCGGGAGGAGCGTCTGGCGGGCGCGAATCCATCCGATGGTAGGGAATCCATAGCGGAACCTTCACAGCGGCGATACATTTGTTTCGTGCGCGGGAGTGCGCCGGCGGCGAGTTGCTGGCGGCTGTGGCAGGCCCGCAAGGAGTCTCGATGGAATCCTCCGTCGTCGCGCTCATCATCATCGGCGTGGTGGGGCTGTTGCTCTTGGTGCTGCTGTTCACCAGCGGCATGCTCGTGAATATCGGCGGCCAACAGATCGGGATCATGGAGCGCAAGTACTTCGGGAAGTCGCTGCCCGAGGGCCGCGTGGTCGCGATGCGGGGAGAGATCGGTATTCGGGCGGAGGTGCTGCAACCAGGGCTGCACTTTCTGGTCCCATTCCTGTTCAAGGTGACGAAGGACGACATGCTCGTCATCGGAGAAGACGAGGTGGGGCTGATCGAATCGATCGACGGCCTTCCGCTGGAGCCGGGGCACATCTTTGGACGGCGGGTGGCGAACCACGACGCCTTCCAGGACGCGGAAGGTTTCCTGCGCAACGGAGGCCAGAAGGGCCCGCAGATCGACATCCTGGCGCCGGGCAAGTACCGCATCAACACGTACCTGTTCCGGGTGCGGACGTCGCCGGCGGTGCTGATCGCCCAGAACCAGGTGGGAACCGTGAACGCGCGGGACGGGGAACCGATCGACTCGGGCAGACTGCTGGCGCAGCGGGTGCCGGGGCACCAGGCATTCCAGGACGGCGAAGCGTTCGTCGCGGCGGCGGGCCAGCGCGGTCCGCAGATCGAAGTGATGCTGCCGGGGCGATACCGGATCAACACGGACCTGTTCAACGTGGAGATCCAGCCGGCGAGCGTCGTGCAGGCAAACCAGGTGGGACTCGTGACGGCGAAGGACGGTACCCCGCTAGCCGCGGGCGAGCTCGTCGCGTCGGTGATCGAGGGACACAGCGACTTCCAGGATGCCTCGTCGTTCCTGGCGAATGGCGGGCAGAGAGGGCCGCAGTACGACCTGTTGAAGCCGGGGACGTACTACATCAATCCGCTTATGTTCGACGTGAGGTTGGACAACGTGATCGTCGTCGAGCGGGGCGAGGTGGCGGTGCTTGTTTCGAACGTCGGGAAAGAGCCCAGGGAGATGACCGAAGACGAGCGCCTTGGCTTCGGGCAGGAGCGCTACGTTGTGCCGGGCGGGTACAGGGGTATCCAGTCGGAGGTGGCAGGGCCGGGCGTGTATTACCTGAACCGCTGGGCGTACATCGCATACATCATCCCGACGACGAACCTGACGATCGACTGGGCCGACAAGGGATCCATGGGGGATCCGGGGGAGCCCGCCGGAGGCCCAGGGCACCTGCAGTTGTTCAACCCGCTTGCGGTGATCAGCAAAGACGGATTCGAGATGCGAGTGAGCGTGAAGGTCGTGATCCGGGTGCGGCCGGACCAGGCGCCGCTGATGGTTGCGAAGATCGGGTCGATCGAGAAGCTTATCGACAACGTCATCCACCCGATGATCGACTCGTCGTTCCGGAACCAGGCGTCTTCGACGGAAGCGATGAACTTCATGCAGGACCGGGCGCTGGAACAGGCGAAGGCCGAAGCGCGGGCGCGCGAGGAACTCGAGAAGTATCACGTCGAGTGCGTTTCGGTGCTGATCTCGCAGATCATCCTTCCGCAGGAGCTGATGGAGATCCAGACACGGCGGGTCATCGCGGCGCAGCAGCAGGCGATGTTCGTGGAGCAGCAGAAGGCGGAGGAGAAGCGCATCGACACCGAGAACACGCGGGCGAAAGCGGACAAGCAGCCGGAGCTGGTGGCCGCCCAGATCTCGGTGCAGGTGGCGGAGCAGACGAAGCAACAGACGATCTTGACGGCGGAGGGCCGCGCGCGCGCGGTCGAGCTGGAGGGCGCCGCGGAGGGGCAGAAGATCCTGGCCGTGGGCCAGGCGACGGCGGAGGCGTACGAGCAACAGGTGGCGGCGGTGGGTCAGTTGAACCTGGCGGGGATCGAGGTGACGAAGTCGATCGCGGCGGCCGGGCTGAAGATCACGCCGGACATCATGGTGGGCGGCGGGGGCGACGGCGGCGGGGCGAGCGTCTTCTCGGCGTTCATCGCGCAGCTGCTGGCGGGGAACCGGGTATCGCTTTCGGGGCCGAACGGGAGTCCAACCGGCGGGACCCAGCCGCCGGCATAGGCGCCGTAGGCGTCGGCGCCGCAGGCGTCGGGCCGATTCTGTGGGAATCTGGGGAACCGGGCGCAGTTCGCCCGGTTCTCCTTATGTCACGGGCTTATCGCGGCATTTTCCGCAGCCGATACTTCCTCGCTATGGGGGATCTCGCGCTTCGACGGGTGAGTGGCGCCGCGGCGGTCGCGGTGCTGGCATCGCCGATCCTATTCCTCGCCGTGGCGCGGGCCCTTCCGGACATCGACGGCCTGCAGATGCACTTCCACGTTCACTTCTGGATCGTGGGCGTGACGGCGCTGGCCTCGGCGGTCGCCTGCGCTGTTGTGATCGCGGCGGCGAAGACGCTGCGCGAAACGCGGCTGTTGTTCCTGGCGCTGGCATTCCTGTCGATCGCGGCGGTGTTCTCGGTGCACGGTCTGCTGACGCCCGGAGTAGTGAAGCACGAGTTTCACAAGGCGCTGGCCGTCTCAGCGTGGGTCAGCGTGATGCTGGGGTCGGTGCTGGTGGCGCTGAGCGCGATCGATCTGCCGGACGCCCTGGACCGCGTCGTGCGGAAACGCGGCGGAATGATCTTCGCGTGGTTCGCCATCGGGCTGGCGACGTACATCCTGGTAAGCTGGAACATCGAAGGCTGGCTGGACGATGTGCCGACGGACGACCGAACGGTGCAGTACGGCATCGCGTCGGCGTCGACGGCGCTGTTCGGGTTCGCGCTGTACCGGTACACGCAGTCCTGGTTCTTCGCGCGGCTGCCCTCGCAGGCGGTGATGGCGGCGGCGTTGTTCCTGCTGGTGCAGGTGCCGCCGATCCTGCTGTGGGGTCAGGTGTGGCACCTGTCGTGGTGGGTGTACCACTTCGCGTACGGGGCGGCGTTCGTGGTGCTGTTCGCGGGGTGGGGGCTGGAGTGGCGGCGAGCAGGGTCGCTCAGCGCGATCGCGGAGGCGCTCTCGATGCGGGACGCGCTGGCGCAGCTCAACCGCGGGCGCGACCAGCAGGTGATCGAGCTGGTGGACGCGATCGAGGCGAAGGACCATTACACGGTGGGGCACGTGCACCGGGTGGGGTCTCTGGCGTTCGAGATGGGGAAGAAGCTGGGGCTTTCAGCAATGGAGCTGCGCGAGGTGGTGCTGGCGGCGCAGATGCACGACGTGGGGAAGATTCATACGCCGACGGGCATCCTGCAAAAGCCGGGGGCGCTGACGAACGAGGAGACGGCCGAGATGCGGCGGCACACGCTGTTCGGGGGCGACATCGCCGGGCGTGTGCGGGCGCTGCGGTCTGTATCCGCGGCGGTCCGGGCGCACCACGAGCGGTTCGACGGCGGAGGCTATCCGGACGGGCTGCGCGGTGAGACGATCCCGCTCGCAGCGCGGATCGTGTCGGTGGCGGACACGTACGACGCGATGACATCGACCAGGGCGTACCGGGAGGCCGTGCCGCACGAGGCCGCGATCGCGGAGATCAGGCGCGTGCGTGGGACGCAGTTGGACCCGGTGTGCGTGGACGCGTTCCTGGCGCTGTTCGAGTCGTTAGCTGCTTAGGGCGGCGGCTCAGTGTGTCAGTGGCTCAGTGGCTCAGTGGCTCAGTGGCTCAGTGAGCGGTATCGGTCCCAACTGAGACATGCACGAATCGCGGGCTGCGTCGACTGCTGTTATGTTCATCGACGGGCGCACAGCCGGTCGTCCCGGCGACTCTTCGAAGGACGGCTGTGCCACATTGGTGGTGGCACACGGGCAGCTGGGGACCGCTGAGGCACATGGGCAACCCCGAGCGGCGCGGGCACGCCGCAGCGTGCCCCTACACGTGTCCGTACTCGGGGCCTCGTTATACTTAGGCACATCCCGCATCTGACCGAGGAATGTGTCCCGCATGCCGGCTGAAGTTCTCTATCGCAAGTGGCGGCCGCAACGGTTCGCCGACGTGTCCGGCCAGGAGCTGGTGACGCGGACGCTGATCAACGCCGTCTCGACGGGCCGGGTCTCGCACGCGTACCTGTTCTCGGGGCCGCGGGGCACCGGGAAGACGACGACGGCGCGGCTGCTGGCGAAGGCGATCAACTGCGAGAAGAACCAGAAGGACACGAGGGACAAGCCCGGCGAGCCCTGCAACGAGTGCGCCTCGTGCAAAGAGGTGTCCGAGGGCAGCGCGCTGGACCTGGTGGAGCTGGACGGGGCCAGCAACCGCGGCATCGACGACATACGAGCGCTGCGCGAGAACGCGGGCTACCTGCCAATGGCGGGGATGGACGCGCACAAGGTGTACCTGATCGACGAGGTGCACATGCTGACGGACGCGGCGTTCAACGCGCTGCTGAAGACGCTGGAGGAGCCGCCGCCACACATCATCTTCATTCTGGCGACGACGGACGTGCACAAGGTGCCGGCGACGATCGTGTCGCGGTGCCAGCGGCACGAGTTCAAGCGGATTCCCCTCTCGGCGATGGCGGACCGGCTGGCGCTCATCGCCAACGAGGAGAAGATCGAGGCGCCGCGGGAGGCGCTGGAGATGATCTCCCGCGTGGCGACGGGATCGCTGCGCGATGCGATCAACCTGCTCGAGCAGATCTGCGATTCGTACGGGACGTCGCCGTCGCTGGAGGCGGTCCGAGAGGGGCTGGGGCTCATCGCGGACGAGCGGGCGTCGCGGCTTGCGCTGCAGGCGCTGCAGGCAGACTTCAGCGGAGGACTCACGACGATCGGCGAGGTGCGCGACGACGGGCTGGACCTGCGCCAGTTCCAGAAAGAAGTGGTGATGCGGCTGCGCGAGCTGCTGCACGTGAAGAGCGGCGCGGACACCGAGGGACGCTGGACGGCGGAGCAGGTAGCGGAGATGCAGGTGAGCATCACGGATGTCTCGCGGGAGACGCTGGTGCAAGCGCTGCGAGCGTTCGGGCAGGCGGACCTGAGGGCGGACCCGCTGTCGCCGTTGCCGCTGGAGCTGGCGCTCGCGGACTCGACGGCGCCGCCGCCCGCACCAGCCGCGCGCGCGGAAGCAGCTCGCGAGGCGGCGCCGATGCGGCGGCCTGACGGCGTACCGTCGCAGCGACCAGCGGCTCCCTCGCCCGCGCGACAAGCACCGCCAGCACGGCCAAGCGCGCCGGCGAGCAAGCCCGCGCCACCCGCACGCGCGCAGGGCGCCGAGCGGGTGCCCGAGGACCTGCGGAAGGACCTGAGCAAGGCATCGGCGGAGGACATCGCGCGGATGCTGGGGAGCAAAGCGCCGGTCATCCCGCCGGCGGGGGGGGAGCCGGAGGAGACTGCGGCGGCACCGGCAGCCTCGTCGAAGAACGGCGGGCACCTGGCGACGACGCCGGGCGGAAACATCGACCTGGATACGTTCATCGACCACAAGCTGCGGCCGCTGGCGAAACAGAAGTCGCAAAAGCTGGACGCGCTGCTCAACGGGTCGTGCCGGGCGGTGTCGTATGAAGGCGGGGTGCTGACGCTGGGGTTCTTCATGGACGCGCACCACAAGAAGACGGTGGAGCAGGCGGCGACTCGGAAGGAGTACGAGGCGCTGGCATCGCAGATCTTCGGGGAGCCGGTGACGATCCAGTGTATCCTTGCGGAGAAGACGCCGAAGGCGATCAAGAGCCCGCTGGTGCAGCACGCGGTGCAGGCGCACGGCGCGAGGATCGTATCTGGAGACGAGGAGCCGTAGCGATGTCGATGAACCGGGACATGATGGCGAAGCTGGGCCAGGCGATGGCACAGGTGCAGAAGGCCCAGGCCGAGCTGGCGGAGAAGACGGCCGAGGGCACGGCCGGCGGCGGCATGGTGCATGTGACCCTGACGGGCGGCATGAAGGTGCAGTCGCTGAAAATCGAGAAGGACGCAGTGGACCCGGACGATGTCGAGATGCTCGAGGACCTCGTGACGGCGGCGCTGAACGAGGCGCTGCAGAAGATCCAGTCGATGCAGTACGGACAGCTTGCGGGGATTGCGGGGAACATCTTGCCGGGTTTGAATCAGGGGTAAGAATAGTTGGCAGTGAGTAGTCTGTAGACCGGAGCTGCACGTCGACGCCGTGCCCCTACAATGTGCCCATGAACCAGCCTCTCGGTGCGGCGCCCCCTCCTGTCTCGAGACTGATCGAGGAGTTCCACAAGCTGCCGGGGATCGGCCCGAAGAGCGCGCAACGGCTGACGTATCACCTGCTGCGGATCCCACCCGAGGACGCGCTGGCGCTGGCACAGGCGATCGCCGAGCTCAAAGAGAAGACGGTCCTGTGCTCGGTCTGCCAGAACGTGACGGAGACCGATCCGTGCGGGATCTGCCGTGACGATGGCCGCGACCGGTCACTGATCTGCGTGGTGGAGGAGCCGCTGGATATCCTCGCGGTGGAGCGTACGCGCGGGTTTCACGGGCTGTACCACGTGCTGCACGGCGTGATCTCGCCGATGGACGGCGTGGGGCCGGGCGACCTGAAAGTGAAAGAGCTGCTGGAGCGGACACGCGGCGGCGCGGTCCGCGAGATCATCATGGCGACGAATCCGAACCTGGAGGGCGAGGCGACTTCGATGTACATCAGCCGCCTGCTGACGCCGATGGGAATCCGCGTGACGCGGCTGGCCCGCGGGCTGCCGATGGGGAGCGACCTGGAGTACGCGGACGACGTGACGCTGTCGCGTGCGCTGGAGAACCGGCAGGACGTGTAGGTGTTAGGTTTTAGGTTATAAGGTTGTAGGGGCCGCCTGTGGGCGGCCTCCGCTGTTTGTTGGGATGGAGGCGCGTGATGCGGATCTCTCTGGAGCCGATTGGCTATGTTCGGAACTCGCGGGTGGAGGTCCAAGACGATAACTGGGGCGGGGTGGTGTCGGAAATCGTGATCGAGGAAGGGATGGGGGCGGAGGCGCTCGCGGGGATCGAGGAGTTCTCGCACGCGGAGGTGATCTTCTACTTTCACGGCGTGGATGAGGGGAAGATCGTCACCGGGACGCGGCGGCCGCGGAACAACCCGGCGTGGCCGCGGGTGGGGATACTGGCGCAGCGGGGGAAGAACCGGCCGAACCGGCTGGGGCTGACGACGGCGATGATCGTGGCATGCGAGGACAACGTGCTGCGGGTGCAGGGGCTGGACGCGATCGATGGGACGCCGGTGCTGGACATCAAGCCGATGATGCGAGAATTCCTGCCGCGGGGCGAGATGCGGCAGCCGGCGTGGGCGACAGAGCTGATGCGGGAGTATTGGAGCGCGGGGCGAAGTGGGACGTGAGAGGTGGCCTGGCGGAGATTGAAAGCAGTTTCACTCATCTGCGTTTTTCGCAGATGGCGGCGGGTGGTTGATCTGCACGCGCGGCAGTACCATCGCGCCCATGGTGGAGCAGGCGAGCAGGATCGGGCCGAAGGCAGTGGGCGAAGCGCCCCGGGCGGACGTGGGTGACGCGCTGATCACGTACCTTCGGACGACGCTGGGCGACCCCGCGCTGGCGTTCGCGTCGGCGCCATCCCCGATCACGGGCGGGTTTGACACAGCAATCTATGCCTTCGCGCTGGGCGGCGCGGATGGGGAGATGGCGGGGCCGCAGATCCTGCGCGTATTCCGCGACGGCGGTGCGGAACAAGCGCGGTTCGAGACGGTGGCGCAGAACGCGGTTGCGGCGCAGGGGTATCCCGCGCCACGGGTGCTGTTGTCGTGTGAAGCTGCGGCGGTGCTGGGCGGGGCATTCACGGTCATGCCCCGGGTGCCGGGCACGGTGATGCTGTCGCGGATATTTGGTCTGTCGATGGCGCAGATGCCGATCGTGCTAGCACGGACGCAGGCGCGTTTGCACGCTTTGAACCCGGAGCCCGTGCGGCGGGCGCTGGTTCAAGCGGGTTTCGCGGATGAGCGCGAGAGCGCGAGAGCGCGAGAGCGCGACGAGTGTCGCTGCGTGGGCGAAGGTGATCGAGGCGATGAGGCTCGACGGACTGCGGGACGCCTACGCGTGGGTCGAAACGAGCCGTCCGCCCTCTGACCGAGCGGCGGTGGTCTGTCATGGTGACTTCCATCCACTGAACGTGATGATGGAGGGCAGCAACGTCACGGGCGTGCTGGACTGGGCGAATATGCGGATCGCGGATGCCGCGTGGGACGTGGGCGCGGCTATCGCGCTGTTCGGGCATTGGCCGATCGACCTGCCGGGGCCGGTGGTGCCGGTCGTCAACGTCATCCGGAACTGGCTGCTGCGCCGCTATGAGAAGGCGTACCTGGCTGAGCGTCCGCTCGATTTGGCGTCGGTCCGGCACTACGAGGCGATGCGACTGTTGGGATTCATGGTGGAGACGGGGATATATCGTCAGGCGAAGGCGGGGGTGATCCCGCCGACGACGAAAGCGGCGCCGTTCAACGATCCGCGGGTGCTGCGAGGGATCACGAAGCGGTTCACGGCGATCACGGGCGTGGCGGTTTGGCTGCCGGAGGACACGAGTTACGGAACCCGGGGCTAGGGGCTAGGGGTGGTCGCGGCTACGCTACCCCCTGTGACAACTCGAGACAGCGGCGACTTCCCTGCTTCTATCTGCGAGGCATTCGGGCTTGGGGCGCGGCGCGGAGAGATGACGCCGGTTACGGGCGGGTTGACGCACCAGATGTGGCGGCTGGAGACGGACCGCGGCGACTTCGCGGTCAAAGAGATCAACATCGACCCAGGGGGGACGTGGCAGGCGCCGTGGATCGAGCGGGCGTTCACGCTGGAGTGCGCGGCGTTCGATGCGGGCGTGCCGATGCCGCGGCCGGTGCCGGCTGTGGCGACGGGACTGTGCCTGGCGGAAGTCGCGCGTCGCAATGGATCGAGCGCGACGGCGCGGGTGCACGCGTGGGTCGAAGGAGAGGGACTGCACCACACCGTGTATCCGGCTGATGTCGCGGCGCACGTCGCAGGAGTGATCGCCACGATCCACGCCATGCACATGCCGGCAGGCGAGACACTCTCGGACGCGCTCCGCGTCGGCGGCGATGAGCACTGGCAGGCGTTGGCGGAGCGGGTGGAGCGGTCGGACATCGAATGGCGGTGGGAGCTGCGGGGCCTCCTACACACGGTCCGGGACCTGGAGGCTTACGTCGATGCGTCGCGCCATGACACGTCGCCGCTGATCCTGAGCCATCGCGACGCGGACCAGAAAAACTGGATGAAGACCGCGAGCGCGGAGCTGCTGTTGGTGGACTGGGATGCGGCCGGGCGCGTTCATCCCCGGCACGAGGTAGCAGGCCTGGCGCTGAGATGGGCGGGCGTGGGGCTCGGGGAGCCGGACTGGAAAGTGGTGCGGGCGTGGATCCGGGGATATCGGGAAGCGGGCGGGAAGCTCGATAGCATCCAGCCGGGCGACCTGGGTGAGTTCGTGTCGGTCGCGATCTGGTGGTTCGAGTACAACGTGCGGCGAGCTCTGGGCGAGCGGGCGCGTGATGAGGCGGACCGGCGGCTGGGGATGGACATGGCGCGGCGTGAGTTCAAGTCGCTGCCGCGGGTGCTGGGGTCGATCGAGCGGTGGGCGCGGGTGCTGGGGGAGGAGTGAGAAGCGGGAGGCGAGAGGGCTGCGGAGATCATTCCAGATGATGTTCGAGGAAGGCGTAGCCCTGATCGAAGACGGAGCGGGGGACGGCCGTGTGGGAGCCGGGGTTGGCGGCGAGGGTCTTGTCGGGTGAGGCGAGGCGGTCATACAGGGCGCGGCAGCGGTCGGGGATGGCGACTTCGTCGTCGAGCTGCTGGATGAAGAAGACGGGGCAGCGGACGCTCTCGGCGTAGGCGGCGATGCGGGGCGCGGGGTCGGGCAGGGCGCTGAGTCCCAGCACGGCGGCCCGGATACGCGGCTCGGCGGCGATGACGCCGATGCCGTACTGCGTGGCGAGCGAGAGGCCCCACCAGCCGATTCGCGAGCCATCGATGTCCGGGCGGGCGATCAGCGAGTCGAGGAGCAGGCGATATTCGGCGGCGATGACGACGGCGCCGTGTTCGCGCCAGTGCGCACGCCAGGCGCGATCGACGGCGGCGGTGTCATCGCCGGTGGTGGGGCTGCGGTCGCCATGGCCGGGCGCATCGATGGCGGCGACGGCGAAGCCGCGTGCTGTGAGGTCGGCCACGAGCGCCTGAGGGTACAGGGCTTTCTTGTGCAGCGTGAAGCCGTGGCCGGCGAGGATCACGGGGAACGGGCCGGGGCCGTCGGGCGTCCAGAGGACGCCGGGGATGCGCTCGCGTGCGCTCACGACATCGAAGGTGTGTTCGGGCATCGACACATTGTAGGTGGGCGGCGAGAGGACAGGTCCAAAGACGCTGCTTCGCAGGATCCGTGCGGCCCGGATCCGGGGCAGATGCCTCGTGAGCTTCCGCAACCAGCCTTCGCCACCGACACGGGCGCGCCGCAGCGTGCCCCTACCTCGCGCGATCGCCTATTCTGCGCGGGATGAAATTACAGCTTGTTCCGGTACCACAGTCGGCCGATCTGTCCGGCGGCACGCACGTGCTCGCGCGCGAGCGGGTGATCATGCTGCACGGGGAGGCCCTCGCGGAAACCGTGGCGGCGCGGCGTCTGCAGGAGACGCTGGAGCGGTATGCGGGCGTGCGATGGGAGATCCGGGCGGGGACATCGATCGCGGAGAGCGAGGGGGTGGTCGCGGCGATCGACCACCGGGTGGAAAAGCACGAGGGGTATCACCTCACGGTCGGCGACGAGCGAATCGGCATCGTTGCGCGGGACGGGGCGGGGCTGGCACACGGGTTCTCGACGTTGGTGCAGCTCGTGCGCCAGTTCGGGCGGCGGCTGCCGCGCGTCCACATCGAGGACCATCCCGACTTCGCGCACCGGGGCGTGATGCTGGATATCTCGCGCGACAAGGTGCCGACGATGGAGACGCTGCACGGGCTCGTCGACATGCTGTCGGAGTGGAAGATCAACCAGCTGCAGCTCTACGTGGAGCACTCGTTCGCGTACCAGCGGCACCGCGCGGTCTGGAAGGACGCGTCGCCGCTGACGGGCGAGGAGATCCTGGCGCTTGACTCGTACTGCAGGGATCGGCACGTGGAGCTGGTACCGAACCAGAACAGCTTCGGGCACATGGAGCGGTGGCTGATCCACAAGGCGTACTCGGAACTGGCGGAGGTGCCGGGCGGGATCGCGCTGCCGCATGCATCGATGCTGCTGACGAAGCGGCGGAAGTTTTCGACGACGCTGAACCCGCTCGATCCGCGGTCTCACGCGCTTATGGAGGGGCTGTACGACGAGCTGCTGCCGCACTTCACGAGCGCGAACTTCAATGTGGGGTGCGACGAGACGTGGGAACTGGGACAGGGCCGGAGCAAGCAGGCGTGCGAAGAGCGCGGGAAGGGGCAGGTATACCTGGACTGGCTGATGGGGCTGCATGCGCTTTGCGAGCGGCACGGACGGCGGATGATGTTCTGGGGCGACATCATCAAGCAGCATCCGGAACTCATCGCCGAGATCCCGCGCGACGTGACGGCGCTGGCGTGGGGGTACGAGCACGACCACCCGTTCGACGCGGACGGGCTGGCGTATCGGAAGGTGCGACTTCCGTTTTACGTGTGCCCGGGCGCGGGGGGGTGGAACTCGTTCCTGGGGCGGACGGACAACATGGTGGCGAACATCACGAACGCGACGGCGAACGGGCTGAAGCACGGCGCGACGGGGGTGCTGACGACGGAGTGGGGCGACGGCGGGCACATGCAGCCGGCGCTCGTCGCGTGGGCCGGGTTCATGTTCGGGGCGGCGATGTCGTGGTCGCACGTGGCGAGCGGGGGGATGGATCTCGCCCGGGCGCTGAGCCTACACGCGTTCGACGACCCGTCGGGCGAGACGGGGCGCGTCGCCTGCGAGCTGGGGAACGCGTACACGATCAACGGGGCGAAGACGCGGAACGGGTCGCTGCTGCAGCAGCTGTACTTCCTGCCGCTGGACAGCGATTGGCCGATGCAGCGGGTGCGCGAGGGCGGGTTCGAAGAGACGTCGGAGGCGCTGGGCGCGCTCGCGGGCCGGCTCGATGCGTCGCGGATGCGGCGGCCGGATGCAGAGGCGATCGTCGACGAGTATCGGGTGGCGGTGGAGATGGCGGGTATCGGCGCGGCGATCGGCGCGGCGAAGTACGCGCGGGCGAACGGGGCTTTGGCGGCGAAGTTGCGGCCGCGCTGGCGGCGGATCGCGCGGCGGTTGGAGGCGGTGGTACCGGCATACGAGGAGGCGTGGCTGGCGCGGAACCGGAGCGGGGGGATGGGGGACAGCGTGTGGCGGATACAGGAGTTGGGGAAGCGGGTGACGGCGCTCAGCCGGTGATGGTAAAGGGGCCCGCTGGGCCGTCGTAGTTCAAAACGTAACTCGACAGGACGCTTCTACCCAAGAGCGCACAGGCTCCAAGGTGGCTGAGATCTGCGCCAACGAAGTCGCTGAATACGACATCTGACAGGCCCGTGCCCGGAAAGGACAGCCTGGCTGGATACGTTTGGAGAATCGCCTGGCCGGTCGGTGTGGCAATGGTCTCCATTCCTGCGGGCGCTATGCCAAGCTCGCGCAAGAACTCGAGGTCGACCGCACAGACAACCGCGCCCGTATCGATCAATGCCTCGCCGCTGATCTCGCGATAGACGCCGGCCGGGGGAATCTGCGCGAAACCGACCACCGCCGGAAGCAACGGGCCACGAATCACCAGCTGCTTCCTCGCGTCATCGCTTCCGCTGAAGTTGCGACTAAAAGTCGCCATCTTCGCCGAGTGTTACCCCGTATGGGGCTGAAAGCACTGGTTCCTCGGCGAGGACTTGATGGACCAGCATGGGCTCCATACCGAAGCGCCGAAGGCCGTCCTTGTAAGCGGATTCCCAGTCGTCAAAGACATCGACGAGCGAGCAGCCCTTTATCAAGACAAACTTGTTCTTAAAGCGCGTAACCAGCTCCGCGAAATGATCCCGGTAGTAGTTGATCTCTTCTTCAAGGACAGTCGGGACTCTCATACCGTGAGTATATCGCGCTAGATGTGGCAGGTGGAGAGGCCGCGCTTTTCGAGGTACTGCTGGTGGTACTCATCGGCCTTCCAAAAGGTGGACGCGGGCGTGATCACGGTGACGATGGGGCGGCGGTAGGCGCCGGACTTGTCGCGGCGCTCCTTCGAGGCGGTCGCAGCGGCGTGCTGGGCGGATGAGTGGTAGAAGATGGCGCTGCGGTACTGGTCGCCGACGTCGGGGCCCTGGCGATTGAGCTGGGTCGGGTCGTGGTTGTCCCAGAAGACGTCGAGGAGGTCCTCGTACGAGATCTGGGCAGGGTCGAACTCGACCTGGACAGCCTCGGCGTGGCCGGTGTCGCGGTAGCAGACGTCCTCGTACGAGGGGTTGTCGCCCGCCCCGCCTATGAAGCCGACGGCGGTGGCCTTCACGCCCTTCACCTGGCGGAAGGCTGCTTCCACGCCCCAGAAGCACCCGGCGCCGAAGGTGGCGGTTTCGATTGTCGGTGTGGTTTCGTTTGGCATACGGGTCAATCCTATCCAAGGATATCGTGCCGGGCCGACAGCCTGCGTTACAGGGACGCGGGCGGGAGCGCGCGCCTTACGTCCTGAGCATGTTCAGCGTCGTGGCCAACGTAGTCGCCGAGCACATCACAGAGTCGGCCGCTCCGCCACCAGATCTCGACAGGCGTCGTGGCGCTGGAGGGCGCGAGAACTGCAAGCAGGCTCCTCCAACGATCCGCGTACTCGCTTGCGGCGCGCCTGATCGCGATGACGTCAGCCTTAGCCCAGCTGGCCATCTCGCGTTCGTGGTCAGCGTGGGCCCGGGCGGCACTGGAGGCGAGCCCGGCCGCGGACTCGAGCATCCAGATGAGATCCGCGTCCGAGGCGAGGGTGTGGGCGAGCACATCCCGCACCGTCCAACCAGCGTTGCGAGTTGGAAGCCCAAGTGACGCCTCGTCCAGAGAATCGAGCACGGCCAGCAGGCTCTGGCGACCTGTGGAGAGTTCGGTAGCTAGATGCTCCAAAATCGGCGTCTTGTCGTCCATACGACTGGTGCGCTCCTGCGCGACATTGTGCCACCTTCGGGCGTTACAGGCCGAATGGCGGGGTTGCGCAGACGGCGGTGGATCTACACTAGGGGCAGAACGATGGAATACCTGATCGAGCTGCAGCACGAGGTGGAGACGAACGGCATCGACGCGCACGCGCTCGAGCGGATGGCGGCGCACGCGCTGCACGTCGAGGGCGTGAAGACGCCGGCGGAGTTGAGCGTGCTGCTGGCCGACGACACAGCGGTGCGCGACCTGAACCGCCAGTACCGTCACACGGACGAGCCTACCGACGTGCTGTCGTTCTCGCAGGCGGAGGGTGAGGAGTTCGCGCTGCCGGACGGCGAGACGCCGCACCTGGGCGACGTGGTGATCTCGATCGATACGGCGCGGAGGCAGGCAGAGGAGTACGGGCTTCCGCTGCAGGACGAGCTGTCGCACCTGGTGGTGCACGGGATCCTGCACCTGCTGGGGTACGACCACGAGGACGTCGACGCCGAGGTGGTGATGAGGGCGCACGAGGACGCGGTGCTGGGTGGCGCGCACCATCATTGAGACGTGAGAAGCTGGACGTGAGAAGTGCGACAAAGGGACGGAGCTGGTGCTCCGTCCCTTGTGTTTTACGGCGGCGATAGGCTGGCGAACTAGCCGAGGTTCTGGGCGGCGAAGTCGCCGAGGACAGGGATGCGCCACTCGACGCCCTGGTAAGCCTGGTACATGCACCAGATGGCGAGGGCGAAGAAGGCGAGGACGACGATGAGGCCAACGGGCAAGATGATGAAGTAGAGCGGGACCCAGAGCACCAGGCCCACAGCTGTGACGCAGAGGGACTGGATGGCGTGGAAGCGGACGAACTTGTTCTCCTTCTCGGTGAAGGCGAAGAAGAGCGAGGCGATGAGCCCGATGAGGAAGATGGGCGTGTAGCACAGCATGCCGGCGATGTTCGGCTGCATGCCGCTCTTCGTGGTTCCGAGGTTGTTGGCGTCTTGCATGGCGGGGTTTCCTTTCTGTCTGTGCACTGGGAGTATCGGCCGGCTGGCCGGTCGCATGAGCATGGGCTCTTGTTATGTAAGGTGACCGACAGAGGTGCTGCCGACGATGGACGATGGATAACGTTCGCCGGCTTCGCCTAGGCGAAAACGCTTACGGCACGCTGGGCCGCCTCGATCAGGGGGATGGGGTAGACGCCGAAGGTGAGGACCCCGAGGGCGGCGAGGACGAGGACGCCCTGCGAGAAGAGCGGGGTCGGGACCTCGGCGCGTTCCTCGGCCTCGGACAGGAACATCTGACGGGCGACGCCCATGTAGTAGAAGGCGGAGATGACGGTGTTGAGGACGGCGACGACGACGAGCCAGACGAGGTCGGCCTGGACGGCGGCGTTGAAGATGTAGATCTTCGCGATGAAACCGGCGGTCGGCGGGAGGCCGGTGAGCGAGAGCAGGCAGAACAGCAGCACCCATGCGGGGATGGGGGCGCGACGGACCATACCGGCGTAGTCCTCGATCTCGTCGCTGCCCGTCCGGTTCGAGATTGCCATGACGGCGAAGAAGGCGCCCAGATTGGTGAAGGCGTAGGTGGCCAGGAAGAAGACGACACCGCTGGCGCCGAGTTGCGAGCCGTCGTCGGTGGTGGCGGAGATGGCGGCGAGGCCGACGAGGAAGTTGCCGGCCTGGGCGATGGAGCTGTAGCCGAGCAGGCGGCGAATGTTGGTCTGGCGGATCGCCATGACGTTGCCGACGGTCATGGTGACGGCGGCGAGGACGGCGAAGAGCATCTTCCAGTCGTTGCCGACGAAGGTGTCGGGGCCGAAGCCCTCGAAGAAGATACGGATGACGACGGCGAAGGCGGCGGCCTTGCTGCCGACGGAGAGGAAGGCGGCCACCGGGGTCGGGGCGCCCTGGTAGACGTCGGGGGTCCACATCTGGAAGGGGACGATGGCCATCTTGAAGCCGAAGCCCGCCGCAAGGAAGACCATGCTGACGATGAGCGCCGAGCGCATACCCTCGTCGCCGGAGGCGATGGCGGTGGCGATGGAGGGCGAGCCGTCGGTGGTGACGAGGCGCGTGGTGCCGGAGATCCCGAACAGGAACGCCATGCCGTAGAGGATGACGGCCGACGAGACGGCGCCGAGCAGCAGGTACTTCAGCGCGGCCTCGCTGCCCTTGTCGTCGCGGAGGAAGCCGGCGAGCACGAACTGCGTGATGCTGGTGAGCTCGAGCGCGACGAAGATCGCGACGAGGTCGCGGGCGCCGGAGAGCAGCATCATGCCGGAGGTGGCGATGAGGACGAGGGCGATGAACTCGCCCTGACGCTGGCCGAAGCGGCCCAGGTAGTCCCAGGAAGCGAGGATGACGGCGCCCGAGACCCCGATGAACATGAAGGTGAAGAAGATGCTGAAGTTGTCGAGCGCCATGGAATCGCTGAAAAACGAAGCCTCGCGCTCGCGGAGGATTAGGCTCACGAGCCAGAGCGCGGCGACACCGAGGCCGGTGATGGCCATGCCGGCGAGAACGCGCTTGTCCTCGCGGCGCATGACCATGTCGACGAGGAAGATGAGGCCGGCAGCGGCCATGACGGCGAATACGGGGCCCAGGCGGTCGAGGTCCTGCAGCATCAGCTGAGCACCCCCACAATGTTGACGATGCCGGTGTCGAGGAAGTCGACCACGACGGCCGGGTAGATGCCGACGCCGATGATGACGACGACGAGCGCGACCATCGGGAGCTGCTCCCACCAGTTGTTGGCGTCGGGGAGTGATGCCCAGCGCTCGTTGGGGGGGCCGAAGAAGACGCGCTGCACCATCCAGGTGATATAACCGGCGGCGAGCAGGATGCCGATGACCGAGACGATCGTCGGCAATGTGTACTTGTCGAAGCTGCCGAGGAAGACCATGATCTCGGCGACGAAGCCGGACATCGCCGGCAGGCCGAGCGAGGCAAGGCCGGCGATGATCATGACGGTCGCGGCGAGCGGCATGGTGTGGGCGAGGCCGGAGAGCTGGTCGATGTCGCGCGTGTGCGTGCGGTCGTAGATGATGCCGACCATCACGAAGAGCAGGCCGGTGATGGTGCCGTGCGTGAACATCTGAAGCGCGGCGCCATTGAGGCTGAGGTGGCCGAGCGCGGAGATGCCGAGCAGCACGTAACCCATGTGGCTGACGGAGGAGTAGGCGACGAGGCGCTTCAGGTCCTTCTGTCTCAGCGTGAGCAAAGCGCCGTAGATGACGCTGATGGCGGCAAGCGTGGCGAGCCAGACGCCGTAGTCCTCGGCGGTACGGGGCATGAGGGTGATGAGGATGCGGAGGATGCCGTATCCGCCCATCTTCAGCAGCACGCCCGCGAGGATGACGGAGACCGCGGTCGGGGCGTCGGTATGGGCATCGGGCAGCCAGGTGTGGAAGGGGAACATCGGCAGCTTCACGGCAAAGGCGATGAAGATGAAGCCGAAGATGACCCACAACGGCAACAGCGTGTCGGTGATGGTGCTCTGCTGGAGTGCGACCATGTCGAAGGTGGGCGTGGGTTCGGCGCTGAAGCCCATCACGAGGAAGCCGACGAGCATGAAGGCGGACCCGGCGACGGTGTAGAGCAGGAACTTCATGGCCGAGTACTCTTTTCGGCCGCTGCCCCAGACCGAGATGAGCATATACATGGGCAGCAGCTCGACCTCCCAGAAGAGGAAGAACATGATGAGGTCGAGCGAGGTGAAGACGCCGAGCACGCCGGTCTCGAGCGCGAGGAGCCAGATGAAGTACTCCTTGGTGCGTAGCTTTACGCCGAACGAGATGAGCGTAGCGATGACGAAGAGGAAGGTCGTGAGGAAGACCATCGTGATGCCGAGGCCATCGACGCCCATGTGGAACTGCACGTCGAAGCCGGCGGTGGCGGCGTCGATCCAGGTGGCCTGCGAGTCGAACTGGAAGGCATCGGAGCTGGGGAGGCCGGGGCTGCGATCGAAGGCGAGCACAAGGACCAGCGACGTGATGAACGTCGTGAGGGTGGCGATGAGGGCGAGCCACTTCGCCTGATCTTCGCTTTCACGTTCGGCCGTCAGCGCAACGACGGCGGCGGCTACGGCGGGGAAGAAGACGGTGAAGACGAGGATCCCGCTCATCGCTACCGCCCCTCTATCAGTATGAGCATCAGGAACGAGGCGACGATGAGGCCGGCGAAGCCCACGGTCCCGTAGGCCTGTACTGAGCCGGATTGCACCCAGCGCAGACGGTCGCCGGCCCAGCGGCTGACCTGGCCAGAGCTGTTGACCGCGAAGTCGATGACGTTGGTGTCGACCCACTGCAGGATGCGGCAGACGTTGCGGTAGAGGAGGTCGCGCACGATGACGTTCTCGTAGAGCTCGTCCATGTAGTACTTGCGGGCGACGAGCGTGTGGACGGGGCCCCAGATCTTCTGCAGGGACTCGGCGGAGACGACCTTCGCCTGGTAGATGGCGTAGGCGAGGCCGATGCCAGCGGCGCCGAGCACGAGCGAACTGATCGCGATCGCGTAGTTGAACTCCTCGTGGTGTAGGGCTTCGGCCGACGACTCGGGAAGCGCGCCCTCGAGGATGTGCGCGAGGCCGTCGGCCGAACCGAAGGGCAGGTTCACGAAGCCGGCGGCGAACGCGGGCACGGCGAGGATGAGCAGCGGCACAGCCATGACCCAGCCGGACTCGTGCGGCTTGCCCTGAGCGGCGTCGCCGTGGCCGCCGTGCTCGGGCTCCCCGCCGCCCTGGTAGTCGCCCTCGAAGGTGAGGAAGACGGCGCGGAACGTGTAGAAGGCGGTCATGAACACGACGGCCATCGCGATGAAGAACAGCGGCTTCTCGTCCGTCCAAGCGGCACCGAGGATCTCGTCCTTCGACCAGAAGCCGGCGAAGGGGAAGATGCCGGTGAGGCTAAGGGCACCGACGAGGAAAGTGACGTAGGTGATGGGCATGTACTTGCGCAGGCCACCCATCTGGCGCATGTCGAAGGTGTTGGTCGCGTGGTTGACGGAGCCCGAGCCGAGGAAGAGGAGCGCCTTGAAGAAGGCGTGCGTGAACAGGTGGAAGATGGCGGCGATGTATCCGCCGACACCGAGGGCGAGCATCATGTAGCCGAGTTGCGATAGCGTGGAATAGGCGAGCACGCGCTTGATGTCCGTCATCACGATGCCCATGGAGGCGGCGAAGATGGCGGTGAATCCGCCGACGTAGGCGACGGTGGTCATGGCGTCATCGGAGGCCTGAAAGACGGGGAACATGCGGGCGACGAGGTAGACACCGGCCGCCACCATCGTGGCGGCGTGGATCAGGGCGGAGACGGGCGTGGGGCCCTCCATCGCGTCGGGGAGCCACACGTGGAGCGGGAACTGCGCCGACTTGCCGGCGGCGCCCGCGAAAACGCAGAGCGCGAACAACGTGATCACGGTGTCGCTCAGCGTGCCGTTCTGGGCCAGCTCCTGGATGAGCGGAATGTTGAAGGTGTCGGCCTTCGTGAAGATGAGCAGGATGCCGATCGCGAAGCCGACGTCGCCCAGGCGGGTGGTGAGGAAGGCCTTCTTGGCGGCGTCGCCGGCGGACTTCTTCTGGAACCAGAAGCCGATCAGCAGGTACGAACCGAGGCCGACCAGCTCCCAGAAGACGTAGACCATCAGGATGCTGTCGACGATCACGAGTCCGAGCATGGCGGCGGTGAAGAGCGACATCCAGGTGAAGTAGCGGGAGTAGCCGGTGTCGCCCTCCATGTAGCCCTGCGAGTAGACCTGGACGAGCAGCGAGACCGACGTGACGACGACGAGCATGATGGCGCTGAGGCCGTCGATGCGGAGGCCGACGTCGACATGGAGGCTAGGGCCGCCGAACTGCTGGATGTAGAGGTTTTCGCTACTGACGGAGAGCCACTGGTGCGGCGCAAAGCCGAGGGCGTGCCCGTCGTTGTCGATGACGCTGTCGAGCGCCCAGAGCGAGAGGGCGAAGGCGGCGCCGATGGCGGCGATGGTGACGTAGCCCGAAAGCTTCGGGTAGGGGCGCGTGACGAACGCGGTCGTCAGGAGCGATGCCACCGGAAGGAGGAAGATCGCCCAGACGGCGGCTTCGGGGATTTCGGGAAGCACTAGATCTTCCTCATGATTTCTTGCGCTACGTGTGTCTTACTGTCGGGCACCCAGATCTCGCGCGGCTGGGACATGGGGGCATCGGACTGCAGGGGCGGAACGACGCGGTTCGACACGCCCTCAGCGTCGAAGAGCTCCTTCCACACCTCGGCGGCGTACCCGTTCTTCACGTCCATCAGCTTTGACCACATTGTCTAGCTTGTTAGCGGTTAGCCGGTTAGCTGGTTAGCTGCGGGCCGCGCGCTCCTCCTTCACCATCTCAACAGGTCGATCTCGTCGATGTTTACGGTCTCGCGGTGCTTGTAGATAGCGACGGCCAGCGCGAGGGCCACGGCGGCTTCGGCGGCGGCGACGGTGATAACGAAGACGGCGAACACCTGCCCATCGAGGGGCTGTTCGGACTCGATGAAGCGGGAGAATGCGAGCAGCGTAACGTTCACGGCGTTCAGCATGAGCTCGACGCCCATCAGCACGCCGATGGCGTTGCGCTTCGAGAGCGCCACGTAGAGGCCGATGGCAAAGAGAGCGGCGCCGACAACGAGGACCTCCTCGAGGTGCAGGGTGAAGGCGAGAAGTGGCGCAATCATTCGCCCTCCTGTCGCCGGGGCGGCGGTTCGTCCTCTTGCGTGAGGACGATGGCGCCGATCATCGCGACCATCAGCAGGACGGAGGCGACCTCGAAGGGCACGACGTAGGGCTTGAGGAAGGCCTCGCCAAGCGAGGCGGCGGTTGCGCTGAAGGCGGCGCGGTCGGAGATCGCCCAGTCTGTGTCGAGCGTGACGAAAACGAGAACGGCGAGCACGAGGCCGGCAAGGACGAGCGCCGGCACCTGGAACACGGTCTCGGAGTTCCTGCGGTCGGCGGCGGGGGTGAGCATGACGGCGAAGGTCATGAGCACGCTAACGGCGCCGGCGTAGATGAGCACCTGCACGACAGCGACGAAATCGGCAGAGAGGACGATGTACATGCCCGCGGCGCCAACGAAGGTGAGGGCGAGAAAGAGCACGGCCTGCACCAGCTCACGGACGGCGGCGACCATGAGCGCGCAGCCGATGGTCGTGGCGGCAAGGAGCCAGAAGGCGATGACGATGCCGTTCTCGGCGATCAAGCCTGGCCTCCCTTTGCCATGAACTCCGCCCCTGTTACGGCGGGCAGCGACGGGACATCGATGTCCGGGTAGAAGCGCGGGCGCGTCGGGAAGCGCTGGAACTTCGGGGCGAAGAACTTCACGAAGCCGACGACGAGCGCACCGGTGAGGGCGCCGTTGACGGCGATGAAGACGGGGATCCAGAAACCGGCGCTCCAGCCGCTCTCCTCCCAGACGAGCACCTCGGCGGCGACGACGACGACGTTGATGATGGCCATGGGCGTGAGCCACTTCCAGGCGAAGGCGAGGAGCTGGTCGATGCGGAAGCGGGGGAGCGTGCCGCGCGTCCAGACGAAGAGGAAGTACACGCCGTAGACCTTGCCGATGAAGATCATCCAGCCGGGTACTAATTCGTCGAGCTCGTACATCCACCAGCCACCCAAAAACAGCGTGGCGATGATGGCGGAGACGGACACGGCGTTAATGAGCTCGGCCGCGTAGAAGAGGCCGAACTTCATGCCGGAGTACTCGGTGTGGTAGCCACCGACGATCTCGGACTCGGCCTCGGCGATGTCAGCCGGCGTGCGGTTGAGCTCGGCGGAGATGGCGAAGAAGTAGATGAGGAACGCGAGCGGCTGGAGCATCACCATGAACGCCCAGTTGTCCTCCTGGAAGAGGACGATGCCCTGGAGGTCCATGGTGCCAGCGAAGAGCACGACGCCGAGCAGACCGACGACGATGGGGATCTCGTACGAGACGAGCATCGCGATGACGCGCATCGCGCCGAAGAGCGAGTACTTGTTGTTGCTGCTGTAGCCGGCCATGAAGACGGAGAGGACGGCCAGCGAGGACATGCCGAGGATGTAGAGCAGGCCGACGTCGAGGCTGGCCAGTACCATATGGCGGCCCCAGGGGATGACGGCGAACACGGCGATGCCAGGCACGGTGAAGGCGATGGGGGCGACGGTGTAGATGAGGCCGGGCGCCGAAGCGGGCTGCAGCACCTCCTTCTGCATGAGCTTGATGGCGTCGGCGACGGGCTGGAGGAGGCCGAAGGGGCCGAGGCGGTTGGGCCCCAGGCGTGACTGCATACGGCCGACGACGCGGCGCTCGACCCAGATGTTGATGATGGCGACGCCACCGATGAAGGAGACGATGCCGAGGGTGCCGAGCATGCCCGAGATGACGTAGATCGACCAGTCGGGGAAGCCCCAGTCGTCGAGGCGCCCGTAGATCATCCTCGAGAGGTTCGAGAGGTCGCGGAGATCCCACCAGTAGCCTGTGATGAGGTCGAGGAGTGGCGCCATCATCGGTCCAGCTCTCCGACGTTGATGTCGATGCTACCCAGCGTGACGATGGCGTCGGCGATAGTCTGGCCGACCGTCATCTCGCGCAGGACGCTGAGGTTGATGAGCGAGGGTGCGCGGACGTGCCAGCGGTAGGGGGCGGGGCCCCCGTCGCTAACCACGTAGAAGCCCAGCTCACCCTTCGGGGATTCGACGCGAGAGTACGCCTCGCCGACGGGCGGGCGGATGGCGAGCGGGACGTCGGTCTTGTGGGACCCGCCTGGCAGGTCGCCAACCGCCTGGCGGATGATGCGCAGGCTCTGCTTCATCTCCTCGATGCGGATGGTCATGCGGTCGTACGAGTCGCCGTTGTAGCCGACGGGGATGTCGAACTTCATGCGGTCATAGACGCAGTACGGGTCGGCCTTGCGGATATCCCAGGGGATGCCGGCGCTGCGGAGCATCGGACCGCTGAGCGAGGCGTTAATGGCCAGCTCGGGCGTAACGACGCCGACGTCGCGGGCCCGCATCATGATGATCTCGTTGCCGACGATCAGCTCCTCGTACTCCTCGAAGGCCTTCGGCAGCTCGTCGTTCACCAGTTTGTCGAGGGCCGGCAGGAACTCATCCGGGATATCGAACGCGACGCCGCCGATGCGCATGTAGTTCGTGGTGAGGCGGGCGCCGCAGGTCATCTCGAACAGGTCGAGGACGCGCTCGCGGTCGCGGAAGCACCACATGACGGGCGTCTGCCAGGCGCCGCAGTCGTTGATGAAGGCGCCGGTGGCCATGCAGTGGCTGGCGACGCGCTGCAACTCGCCGAAGATGACGCGGAGGTACTGGGCGCGCTCGGGCACCTCGATATCCGCGAGCTTCTCGACGGAGAGGCAGTAGCCCAGGTTGCCGGACATCGCGGCGAGATAGTCCATGCGGTCGGTGAAGGGGATGTTCTGGGTGAAGGTGCGCTCTTCAGCGAGCTTCTCCATGCTGCGGTGGAGGTAGCCGACGACCATCTTCACGTCAACGATGCGTTCGCCGTCGATCTTCGCGACCATGCGGAACACGCCGTGCGTGGACGGGTGCTGCGGTCCGATGTTGACTTCGACGGGCTCTACCTTGATAGGCATATGGATGTGGGAGGTCAGAGGTCGGTGGCGGTCGTGCTGCCACCGCGTCCACTCGTCCGACTTCTGACGTCTGACCTCCTTGCTCCCTGGTCTACTGGCCGGTGCCCGGGTGTTTCGGGCGGAACTCCTGGCCGGTCTGGCCGGACACTTGCTTCGGGAACTGACTGAGGCCCGGCTTCTGCCCGCCGGGCAACGCCATGAAGTCCTTGCGGAGCGGATGCCCCGGGAACGAATCCCACAGGAAGATCCGGGTGAGGCTGGGGTGGCCCTCGAAGCGGACACCCATGAGGTCGTACACCTCGCGCTCCTGCAGCCACGCGCCGGACCACAGCGGAGAGATTGACGCCACGACCGGATGCTCGTGATCGCAGGGCACCTTGACCTCGAAGAGGTGGTTCTGGGCGAGCGAGGCGAAGTGATAGACCATGTCGATGCGCGTGATCATGTCGACGCTGCAGAGCTGCGTGAGGAACTTGCCGTCGAGGCCGGCGTCGTCGCGGATGAACCGCATCGCGTCCAGCATGCTGGCGGGGACGAGGACGACGAAGCCATCTTCCACCGACTGCACGGCATCGGGCAGGGTGGCGCGGATGTGGTCGGCGACTTCATGCCCGGAGAGCAGCACGGTCTTCGGGTGCGGCATCACATCCACTCCATGGCGCGCTTGCGCCATGCGTAGGCGTAGCCGATGAAGAGGATGGCGATAAAGATCAGCGCCTCGACGAAGGCGTACAACCCGAGCTGGCGGTAGGCGACGGCCCAGGGGTAGAGGAAGACCGCCTCAATGTCGAAGACGACAAAGAGCAGGCCGAACAGGTAGTAGCGCACGTTGTAGCGGACGTGGGCATCGCCGATGGGCACCATGCCGCACTCGTAGATGGACGCTTTGATGGGGTCGGGCTTGCTGGGGCGGATCTTGAATACGCCCAGGGCCACCGAGGCCAAGATGGGGACCAGCGGGAAGATCACCGCGAAGACAAGCAGGAATCCAGCCCGCCCGAATTGCTCGATCACTGGCGCCTCGCGACGTAGGCCGGACGCAGTCGAAGCTACGTCCCTTCGATTGTGAATTCTGTCGCGAAGCCTAACACAGGCGTCCGGACCGAACAATGCGGACGCTGCCGGTCTGAGGGACCTCGTCGCCCGGGGATACGGGTTTGTCGGGCCCCGAATCCGGGTGACGCCCGGTCCGGCCAAGAACCTTCGCCTAGAGGGCCCTACCCCCTCAAGTGAGGGAAAACCCTGCCGATGCTCCAGATAGCAGAAGGAAGCAGTATCTGGAGGTACTCGAATGGCCCGCTACATCCCTGCCGCTATCGTCGCGCTGAATTTCGTCGCCGTGACCGCTCTGGCGGTGGCACCGTGGATCTGGGGCCGGTAACCAGACCGGTCAAAGCAGCGGGGCCGCCCACGGGGCGGCCTTTTTGCTCTCCGACGCCAGGGGCCTAAGGCCGATACTCCTGCGTCCCGCTCAGGTTCCCCAAGAGGACCGCGCACGTGATCCAGACTCACAAAGGCATTGCCAGCGCGACGTTCGCGGTACTGCTGCTCGGCCTGCAGTTCGCCGTCCTGCGATTTGCCGCGTCCGAGACGCTCGTCCGGGTCGTGCTGCCGCTCACGATCGTCGCGGTACCTGCCGCGCTCTGGGTATACCGGGGCAGGCTCGGTGTGTGGGTGATGTACGTGGGGCTCGTCGCGAATCTCGCGCCGATCCTGGCGAACGGCGGGCTTATGCCGATCCATGAAGAGAGCGTCATCAAGGCCATCGGGGAAGAGCGCGCCGCCCGCTACGCACCTGGCGAGTGGATTCAAGGGTCGAAGGACGTTCTGGTCACGGGAGATGGTGGACGGCTGATTGCTCTCGGAGACCAGATCGTCGTGAAGGCGGGTGGGGGAGGGATGGTCGTGAGCCCCGGCGACGTCGTTGTGTGGTGCGGGCTGCTGGTGCTCGCCGCGGAGGCATCGGTGGCGTGGCAACGCCGCGAGCGGAGGCAGCAGATTCTCGAGGCAAACAGCCGCGCGGCGGCGGAAGGGGGCGCAGCCACGTAGCGTGGCACGCGCCACCCCGCCACCCGGATGCCTGCGATAGCGAGGGCAACAACTGTCGCAGACTCCGATAACGCCATCGTACGGGCGTATTCTCACGAGATTCTCGCCAGAAAAGTCCCGGCTCAGATTCGTCAGAGGTGCCGGACATGCGAAAAGCCCGGACTTCTTCCGGGCTTTTCTTCCATGTCAACCGGGTGGCCGTTACGGTGCGACGGCGTCGACTTTCGCGCGAGCGCCGGCCTTGTCCTTGTACCAGAGCGAGTTGATCTCGACGTACGGCTTCATGTTGTCGGGCACATCGTCCTCGGCGAAGATCGCGTTCACGGGGCAGGCGGGCTCGCAAGCGCCGCAGTCGATGCACTCGTCAGGGTCGATGTACAGGATCTTGTCGTCGTCGCCGTCGTCGTGGATGCAGTCCACGGGGCACACGTCGACGCAGGAACGGTCCTTCGTGCCAATGCAGGGCTCGGTGATGATGTAGGTCATGTGTGAAGGGTCTCCTTTTGTGGGGGCGAAGCCCCTGCTAGGCGCATACTCCAGCCAAATCCGGCAGCATTGTAGGTTCGGCACAGGCCCACCGAAAGGGGTTTTCTACTGTCGTTACTAGGTTTATTGCCTTTGCAACGGAGTCGCAGGATCTCCCGGCGTAGGGGAGACAGGGGCTACTTCGTGGCGACCCGGTGGCGGTCGAGGAAGCGCTGGATGCGGTCCAGGGCCTCGACGAGGAGGTCGTAGTTCTGGGCGTAACAGATGCGCACGTGACCCGCGCCGGCCTCGCCGAACGCGGAGCCCGGGATCACCGCGACGCGCTCTTCCATGAGCAAGCGTTCCGCGAACGATTCATCGTTCATGCCGGAGCCGCCGATCTGGGGAAAGGCGTAGAAGGCGCCGTGCGGCTCGGCGCAAGGCAGCCCCATGGCATTCAGGCGGTTCACCACCATGCGGCGGCGACGGTCGTACTCGGCCACCATGCCACGCACATCTTCTTCTCCGGCGTTGAGGGCCTGAAGGGCGGCGAACTGCGCGGGTGTGGGGGCGGACATCATGACGTACTGGTGCACCTTCATGATGGCTTCGGTGAGCTCGCTGCGCGCGCAGGTATAGGCGAGCCGCCAGCCTGTCATCGCGTACGCCTTCGAGAAGCCGCCGAGCAGAATAGTGCGCTCTTTCATTTTCGGAACTGTCGCGAAGCAAACATGCTCGGTGCCGTAGACCAGGCGATCGTAGATTTCGTCGGAGATGACGAAGAGGTTGTGTTTTTCGGCGATGTCCGCAACTGCGTGCGCGGTCTCGCGGGTCATGACGGCGCCGGTGGGGTTGGCGGGATAGCCGAACAGGATGGCCTTCGTCCGCGGGGTGATGCGGCTCTCCAGCTCACCGGGGTGAAGCTGGAAGCCATCGTCGGGGCGGGTGGGAACCTGCATGTAGACGCCGCCCGCGAGCAGCACGGCCGGTAGGTACGCGACGTACCCGGGATCGGGGCTGAGTACCTCGTCGCCCGGGTCGAGTATGGCCTCGAGTGCGATCTGGAGGGCCTCGCTGACGCCGGCGGTGACGATGATCTCGGTCCCGGCGTCGTAGCGGATGCCGTACAGACGATTCAGGTGGCGGGAGATGGCGGCTCGCAATTCCACGAGTCCGTAGTTGGAGGTGTAGTAGGTCTCGCCATCCTCGATGCTCTTGATGGCGGCCTGACGGATGTGGTTTGGGGTGACGAAGTCGGGCTGGCCGACACCGAGGGAGATGACGCCCTCCATGCTGGCGAGGAGGTCAAAGAAGCGCCGGATGCCCGACGAAGGGATCGCCTGCACGTGCTGGGAGATGTTCCCGCGATGGGTTACGCCGCCGTCGCTCATGGGGTGCCCGCGCCTTGCGGGTCGTCATGCCTCCTCCAGGATGCCGGCGTGGCGTCTCCAACAGCGCCGGTATCGGCGATACCCGACCACAGGTCGAGTTCCGGCACATAGTACAACAACCACGCGGAGCCATCGGCGAGGCGCACACGGAAGCCCATCCGCTCCTCTTCGCGCCACTGCGAGTCGATCGCCGTCACGGGAATTCGGGTGCCGTGCCGCTCGATCCATTCGGGGCGTTCGGGGTAGGAGGCGCCCGCATACGCGCCAACCGTCACCGCGAATGCGCGAAGTCCGGCCTCCTCGTCGCTATCCATTGCGCAAGACGTAGGTGGCGCCTTCGCGCGCGATTTGGACGGAGTCACCGGGCTTGAACTTGAGCCGCCTGGCGAAGTGGCCGGCCTCGAGGTGGTAGTGCTGATGCTTTGGAGGGACGCACAAACAATCCTCAGCGACGATGCGGGTGGCGTACCGGCTGCGGCCGACGCGCACTTCGAATTCGGTCATAGGCGCCGGGAAGTCGGGCCAGCGGTTCTTCGTGATGAGGATCGAGCCCGTGTCTGCGTCTTCGCGCGAGAGCTTGCGGCGGTAGGGCCTCATCGGGTAACTCCGAGCATCGGCCGAATTGGCGATGCCCGCAGTATACGCCGGGCCTCATGCGTCGATGAACGAACAGGGCGTCCGCGGTGACGCCCTGTGTTCCCAATCTCGGTGTGGGTGGTGCGTCTAGGGGGCGGCGACGATCCAGATGTTGCCGCCAATGCCGTTACCCAACGTATCCCCGGGCTGGACGTCCAGGCTATATCGGTAGAGGGGGCGGCTGTTATATGTGACCTGCGTGGCGCCATCGTCCTCCCGGGTGACCGTGCCCAGCACGCCAGCCAAGTCGACCGGCCCGGTTGGCGAGCCGCTCTCCATGATCAGCGGCGGCCAGATCTGGGCGCAGCTCCGCAGACAGACGCTGCGGTCGTCGGGGTCGTTCGCGGAGGTGTAGAGGGCGCGGCCCTGGGAGTCCGTGAGGAACCCACCCGACGAAGACGTGGAGATGAGAACCGTGGTGGAACCGGAGGCGATCGTCACGCCCACAAGCGGCGTGATGCCCGCCGCTCGCGTCGCAACTCCCGCCGCGGTCTGCGTCTGGCTTTCGGGCGGCGCCTCCTTCGGGCCGCCGTCGCCGTTGCTGCACGCCGCGGTGAGCAGCGCGAACCCGGCCAGGGCGAGCCCGGCACATCGCACCCTCATCTGCATGGTCTGACTGCTCCTTAGCTCACACGGGGACCTAGGGTTGCGCCAGGCTCCAGTTTGGTATGTCCTTGCCGTTCGTGTCGCCCGCCGCCGTGTCGTTCGCGAAGAGGTACAGGGGCAAACCCTTGTAGGTCACCTGCGTCGTACCGTCGTCGCGCGTAATCGTACCAAGTTCTCCTGTCACGCCCGCACCCGCCGTCAAGGCGCCGTCCGCCGTCAGTGGCGGCCAGGCCGAAGCGCATCCGCCCGAGCAGGCGCTTGCTCCGCTATCGGCGACATCGTTGGCGAACAGATACAGCGAGAACCCGCGGCTGTCGACGAGCCCGGCGGCGCCCATCGATACAGTGGCGTCAGCCGTGGCGGTTTCTTCGGCGGCGGTCGGCGCGGCCGTTACGGCCTCGGTCGGTTCGGCGGCGGCGGTGGTGGGGGTCGAGGCAGCAGTTGTTGCGGCGGGTTGTGTAGGTGTTTCGTCATCATCGTCGCCTCCACAGGCCGCCGCGGCGAACGCGATCAACGCGAGGCCAGCGACGGTAAGGGCGGCGATACGGCCAACGGGCGACCTTCGAATTGACATGGGTTCCGCTCCTTTGCTCAAGCTATCCAACGTGACAACACCAATACGTTGGATTGGCGGCCGGTGGATTGCTCTCCGCACGCATACGTGTGGCTAAAGCGAGGGATGATGCGTGTGCCAGTCGGCGGTAGATTCGTACGCGCGGGCCACGCGCAGGACGGCCGCCTCATCGAACGGCTTGCCAATGACCTGGAGGCCGACTGGCAGTTCATCGACGAAGCCAGCGGGGACGGAGATGCCTGGGAGGCCGGCGATGTTCACGGGGAGCGTGAACACGTCGTTCAAGTACATCTGGTACGGGTCGCCTGTCTTCTCGCCGATCTTGAACGCGGGCGTCGGCGTGACGGGCGCGACGATCGCGTCGTACTTCTCGAAGGCGGCGTCGAACTCACGCCGGATGACGGTGCGTACCTTCTGAGCCTTCAGGTAGTAGGCGTCGTAGTAGCCGGCGGAGAGTGCATAGGTGCCGATCATGATGCGGCGCTTGACCTCGGACCCGAAGCCGAAGCCGCGCGTCTTTTCCATGTTCTCCCACATCGTCGCACCCTGTTGATACGAGAAGCCGTACTTCACGCCGTCGTAGCGGGCGAGGTTCGCCGATGCCTCGCTGGGGGCGATGATGTAGTAGACGGCGAGCGCGGCCTCCGTGCTGGGGAGCGTGAGATCGCCGTCGATGCTAGCGCCCTGCGCTTCGAGCGCGGACATCGCGTCCTCGATGCGCGCGCGAACGCCGGCAGCCAGCACATCGGGCATGTACTCCCTGGGGACGCCGATACGCATTCCTTTCACGCCTCTCTCGAGATCGGCTGTGAAGTCGGGCACGTCGACCGGCGCGGATGTCGCGTCGAGCGCGTCGTGGCCACAGATGGCGTTCAGGACGACCGCAGCGTCGCCCACGGTACGCGTGAACGGGCCGATCTGGTCGAGCGAGGAAGCGAAGGCCACAAGGCCGTAGCGGCTGACGCGGCCGTACGTCGGCTTCAGACCGACGACGCCGCAGAGCGCCGCGGGCTGGCGAATGCTGCCGCCCGTATCGGAGCCGAGCGCAAACGTGGCCTCACCGGCAGCGACGGCGGCGGCGGAGCCACCGGAGGAACCGCCGGGCACCCGATCCAGCGCCCACGGGTTGTGCGTGGCGAAGAAGGCGGAGTTCTCGGTGGAGGATCCCATCGCAAACTCGTCCATGTTGGTCTTGCCCAGCATGATTGCGCCCGCGTCGAAGAGGCGCCGGACGACAGTGCCGTTGTACGGGGGGACGAACCGCTCGAGCATCTTCGAGCCGCAACTCGTGGGCACACCCTTCGTCGACATGACGTCCTTGATCGCGACGGGCACGCCCAGGAGGGCGCCGGTCTCGCCGGCGGCGAGCCGCCTGTCGGCAGCGTCCGCCCGGGCGAGGGCCTGCTCGGCGGTCACCGTGATGTACGCGCGGACGGCGGGGTCGACGGAGGCGATACGGTCAAGGTGGGCCTGAGTCAGCTCGCGCGAGGAGATCTCGCGTTTGCGCAGGCGCTCTGCTGCTTCAGCGATGGTCAGCCAGTGGAGTTCAGACATGTATGACTACTCGAGCACCGCTCGGACGCGCAGGTATCCGTCTTCGGTGTTGGGGGCCATGGCCAGCACTTCGTCACGCGGCAGCGACGGGCGCGCGAGGTCTTCGGCCATGACGTTGCGGAGCGGCAGCGTGTGGGCCGTCGGCTCGACGCCTTCCGTATCGACGCGGTTCAGCACATCGAAGTGACCGATGATGTCGCCGAGCTGCTTCGCGTAGGTCTCGACCTCTTCGTCGGTCAGATGGACGCGGGCGAGGCGAGCGATGTGCAGGACGGCTTCGCGATCCAGCTTCATGCAGGTAAGGATACGCGCTGGGGAACGGTGACGGAATCGAACGCTCGGCCGTTCACCGACGGTATCGGAAGATGGCGTCGCCGGGCGCCAGCGCGGGCTGTTCCCCTACGTCGACAGGCTGCACCTCGACATCGCCGTAGTAGATCTGAACCAGAGCAATGAGCCGCGTACCGCCAAAGAGGACGAGGTCGCGGGGCGCGTTCTGGATGTAGAGCGTGCCGCCGGGAGCAACGGCGGGGCCCTCGCGGTCGAGAGCCTGCGCGAACGCGTGATCGCGCGACGCGTCGTGGCGCGTGCCAAGGGTCCGTTCGTACGTCACCACCAGCGTGAGAAGCACCAGCGGTACGCATCCGAGCACCGCAAGGCGGGCCGTTGATCGCGGAACCACCAACGGCCAATCCTGGCCGACAGCGACGAGCGTAGAGACGACGACGATGGCGAGCGCAGGAGCGGGAAGATACAGCAGCCGGGCGGCGGGGCCAAGGATTAGGGTGGAGTCGGGCAAGAGAGCAATCAAGAACCAGACGATGGCGAACGATGCAACATCGGGCCGAGCACGGCGCCTGATGAGCCATACGAACACCAAGAGCAGCAACAACGAAGCGGCCAGCTGCATGTATCTGACAGCGGCCGCATCGATGTCGGAGGCGTTCACCGGAACCAGCGAGAGCCCGAGGAAACCGCCGTAGTTCGTCCACTGGTGAGTTCCGAAACGGAACGCCTCGTCTACACCAAGGTGATGCCGGACCCACCATTGGATGGCGGAAGCAGCTACCGCAACTGCGATGTACGGGAGAATCAGCGCGCTGCGACGCCAGTCATACCTTTCGGCCGATGACTGCGCCGCAACGAGGACGACGTACGCGACAAGGACCGCAGGCAGGACGATCGTCGACGGATGCAGGAGGAGGGCCACCACGTAGAGAACCCATGATGCTGCGAGTCGGCTCCAGGACGGCGGGCTTCGCCCTTCGAGGATACCCATCCCGAGGAGAAGGCTGAGCAAGAACGGAAGCGTCGCGAAGGGGCGGTTGGCGCCGATCCATGCAACGGCGTTGCTATAGGCAGGGTGGAGGGCAAAGATGAGCGCCGTCAGATTGGCTGCCCAAGTCTGGTCGAAGAGGCGGCGGGCGATGAGCCAGGTCACGACGATGCAGCCCACGTGGGCCAAAATCACCATCGCGTGATAGTAGAACGCGTGCATGCCAAACGCTGCGAACTGGATCCTCCATGCGATCGGGTAAAGGGGCCGATACCGATCGAACTCGATGCTGGTCCCCGTATTGCGGAAGTCGAGCGCTCGCAGCGAGTACTGGCCGGGCGAGTCCGTCTGTGACGCGCGCAAGAACCAGAAATCGTCGCCACTGAACCAGTCAACAAGGGTGGGGGCAAAGACGACAAGAGCCAGCAAGATCACGACACCCAGGAACCATGGGGAAGACACAGCTGCGACGGGATCGATGCCCGGGGCGGGAAATCGCGAACTCGTTCGCCCCGGGGCTCGTTCGTGGAGGTTCATACCGGGGATTAGACCGTTGTGACTGCGGGGGGGCAACCGGCCGCCGTATGGTACGTTCGCACCGTGCGGCGCGAACGCGGCGTATGTTAGCCTCAACATGGCAGGGGTTTTGGAAGGACACATGGTCAGCGCGCCCGACCGGGCGGAAGTCGCTCTCGGCAATCCCAGCTTTGTGTGGCGGTTCGGACAGGACCGCCGTCTGGATCTGATCCGGCAGTACGCACCGCTGGAGGGCGCGCGCATCCTCGACATCGGGTGCGGGCTGGGCGTGTACGTGCGGAAGTTCCTCGAATTCAGCGACCAGGTCTTCGGCATCGACATCGACGCGAAGCGATTGCGCGAGGGGGCGAAGACGACGCCCGGCCTGATGTTGTCCGTCGGCGAGCATCTGCCCTTTCGGGACGAAGCCTTCGACGTGGTGGTGCTGAACGAAGTCATCGAGCATGTCCGGGACGACCGCGCAACGATAGCCGAGGCGTTCCGGGCGATCCGTCCGGGTGGACACATCGTTATCTATGCACCGAACCGGCTGTACCCGTTCGAGACGCACGGGATCTACCTTGGCAAGCGGTTCGTGTTCGGGAACATGCCGTTGGTGAACTGGCTGCCCAACCCGCTGCGGAACCGGCTGGTCCCACATGCGCGCGCGTACACGAAGGGCGGCATCCGGCGCACCTACCGGAACCTGCCGGCCCGCGTGAACGTAGAATCATATGTGTACCCCGGCTTCGACAACATCATCGCCCGGCGGAAGTGGCTTGGGCGATTGCTGCGCGGAGCGCTGTACCGCGCGGAGCGGACGCCGCTGAGGATGTTCGGGCTCTCGCACTTTGTGGTGCTGGAGAAGCCGGCATAGCGGGGACAGGGTTGGAGGCGCCGCGCACTGCGGGAGGCAGCGCGGCAGGAGGAACAGTTGGCACGGAACTTCGCCACGCGCAGGCTTCTGCGCAACCGGCTGCGCAACGGGAACGGCAACGGCAAGGGGGTCGCGTTTCCCTGGTACCTTCAGGCGATCATCGGCCTGGTGGGGCTCGGCATCGTCGCGCTGTCGGTTGGCGCGGGCACGACCTACGGCGTCTATCGCTACTACGCAAACGGGCTGCTGCCACCGGACGAGGTGATCGCCAGCCAGCCTTCCGGCGGGGCGCAGATCTTCGACCGGGACGGCAAGCTGCTGTACGAGTACGTCGACGACCGTTCAGGGTTGCGCCAGCCGGTGAAGCTCGAGGACATCTCGCCGTACCTCATCGCCGCGACAATCTCGACCGAGGACTTCAGCTTCTGGTCTAACGAAGGCGTGAACCTGCGCGGCCTCGCGCGCGCGGGCCTGGAACAGGCGGGGCTGCGCGATTCGGGCAGCGGCGCGACGACGGGCGGCAGCTCGATCACGCAGCAGCTCGTGAAGAACGTCTACATCAAGGAAGAGGACCGCGTGAAGCGGTCGTACAAGCGCAAGATGAAGGAGACGATCTTCGCTCTGGAGCTGACGAAGAAGTACGACAAGAACCAGATCCTGGAGTGGTACCTGAACCAGATCTCGTACGGCGGGATTTACAACGGCGTGCAGGCGGCGTCGCTGGGCTACTTCGGTAAGCCTGCGAGCGACCTGACGCTGGAGGAGGCGGCTCTGCTCGCGGGCATCCCCGCCTATCCCTCCGCGTACGAGCCCATCAACAACCCGGAGCGGTCTATTCAACGGCGGAACGAGGTCCTCCAGCTGATGCAGTCGCGCAGCCGCGTGACCATGGACTTCCTGGGCGAGGAGATGAAGGCGTCGCGGTTCCAGGTGGGCCAGGACAAGAGCGAGACAGTCGAGATCCCGGACGTCCAGTTCTACCTGGCGACGGTGGCGCCACCGAACATCGTGCCGCAGCGGTTCCCGGTGCAGGCGCCGCACTGGGTGTTCAACTACATCCAGCCACAGATCGAGGCGCTGTACGGCAAGGAGGCGCTGTATCGCGGCGGCCTCCGCATCACGACGACCATCGACCTCGAGCTGCAGGCGAAGGCGCAGGTGGCACTGGAGACTTGGATCAGCGAGTTCGAGGGTTCGGCGCAGGGGCACAACGGTGCACTCGTCGCCATGGATCCGCGGACGTCCGAGGTCCTGGTGTACGTGGGTTCGCGGGACTACTTCTCTGACGAATACTACGAGGACTGCGACTGCGTGCTGGCAGGACGAAACGACAACGCCGGCTCGCCGAACTCGCCGGGCTCGACGCTGAAGCCGTTTACATACTCGGCCGCATTCGAGAATCTGGGCTGGGGGCCGGAGACGGAGATCCTGGACTCCGAGGTCTCGTACCCGGACGCGGACGGCGAGCCGTTCACGCCGCGTAACCCCAGCGGCAACTTCCAGGGCCCAATCACCGTGCGCAAAGCGCTGGGCAACTCGTTGAACATCCCGGCGTTCAAGACCGCGCTGTACGTCGGCGTGGACAACGTGGTCTCCGAGTACAAGAAGTTCGGCATGACGACGCTGGACGACAAGAGCTTCGGCCCTTCGGTGACGCTGGGCGGCGTGGACGTGAGCCTGGCCGATGTGACGTACGCCTACACGGTCTTCGCGGCGGGAGGCAAGATGCGCGGCGTGCCCACGACGAAGAGTCTCGACGAGGGAAACAGAAGGCTCGATCCGGTGTCGATCCTGCAGATTACGCGGGCCTCGGACGGCACGGTGCTGTTCCCCGACACGCCGGACCACCGCGTCACGGTGCAGGAGGAGCAGGTGATATCGCCGCAGGTGGCGTACATGATCAACAACATCCTCTCGGACCCCAACGCCTTCTGCATCACGTACGGCTGTGGGGCGCTGTCGATCGGGCGGCAGTGGGGCGTCAAGACCGGCACCAGCGAGCCGTTCGAGACGATACGCGCGATCGGCGAGACGTGGACCTACGGCTACACGCCCGAGCTGGTGGCCGGCGTCTGGGCAGGCAACAGCGACAACTCGCCGATGTACAACATCCTCTCGACGTCCATCTCCTACCGCGCTCTGCGCGACTTCATGGTGGAGGCACTGGTCGACGTGCCTGCGACGACGTTCGAACGGCCGGGTGGCCTGGCGGAGGTGGAGACGTGCACACCCTCTGGCCTCAAGGCGAGCAAAGAGTGCGGCCGCAAGGTGAAGAATCTTCTTCCCGCGGAGACGGCCCCCAAGCAGGAAGACAACTGGTGGAAGCCGGTGAAGATCGACATCCGCAACGGCCTGCTGGCGACGGAGCTGACGCCGCCGCAGTACGTACAGGAGCGCTTCAGCTTCACGATCCCGGAGAGCGTGACCGGATTCGCTCGCACGCAGGCGGAGGAATGGCGCAAGTTCCTGGCGGCCAGCGCGGCGCCGACGGAGCGAAGCGGTGGCCAGACCGACGCGATCATTCTCGGCCCGCGCAAGGGCGACAGGGTGAAGGGCGTGGTGCAGATCGTCGGAAAGGCGGACGCGGCCGACCTCATCGCCTATCGCGTGGAGTACGGTCTCGGCGACCCGCCGCTGGGCTGGACGGTGATCATCCGGTCCGAGGACCGGCAGGCGGGCGGCGGGCTGGCGCTGTGGAACACCGACGGCCTGCCATCGGGCACGTACTCGCTTCGGGTGGTGATGGAGACGAAGGACCACGGCGAGCTGTACTCGAACACGATCACGGTTGTTGTGGGAAACGCACCCACGGGGCGCGCCACGCCGACGCCACGGCCGGGGGCTAAGCCGCCGACCCCCATCCCGACGTTCGAGTTCGAGGACGGGCAGTTCTGAGGAGTGCACCACATCAAGGGAACGTGGCGGTGAGATCCACGTCGCCGGGGGTGGGGACGTACGGGTGCGCCCGATGTTCGAGGTTCGTGATCGAGACGGTGATGGGACGCGGGAGCTGATCGGCTGCGTCGAGGGCGAGCGCGCACGAGCCGCCGTTCGCCGTGACGCATGAGGTGGTACGCACCGCGGACTCGGGCGGGGCGCCGGGGAGCAGTGCGCCGGCCCACACGCCCGTTGCGGTGACGCCCGCGAGCGGGGTGCCGTCCGGATCGATCACCGTCACCAGCAGCGTGAGGGCCTCTTCCTGCTCGCTCGCCGCCGTCGCTGCCACGCGCATCGCGCTCGCGATCAGGCCCGGCTGTTCGGGTGGCGCCGAGCGGCGGCCGGGGTGCAGGTAGTCCTCGTACGCGACCATGGCCTTCAACCACGCGCCGTCTCGCGCGATGGACGTCCCGGCAGCGGCCTCCGAGTCGTCGAAGGTGAATCCGCTCCGGAAACCGGCGGCGATGGTCTGGAAGGGGCGCGCGCGTTGCCACTCCCACAGCGACCACGGCTGCACGTAGCGGCCGTCCGCCCCCACGACGAATGACGCGGCTTCGAGGGGCGAATCGCCGCTCGCGCCCGCGACGCGATCGGCCGGGATGCCGGGGTTGAGCCCGGCAATCCAAAGGATGCTGGCCGTCGCCGCCTGCTCCAGATCGGCATCGTCCGTCATCGACGCCAGGTACACCGCATCGATCGCGCGGGCCATGAACCACTCATTCGTGATGACGCCCGCATCGCCCTCGCCGATCGGCCGGTCCGTCCCGGCGGCGTCCCACTGATCCGCGGGCGTGTCGCCCGTCTCGGCGACGGTGACGGTGTGGAATGCGTTGCGTTCGATCATGTCGCGGTACTGCGTGGCGACGCGCGTGGCCGTTTCAATCCACATCGGGCGGTCCGGGTGCTCCGGCAGGCTCTGCCACAACAGGTACATCGTCTCGAAGTGCGGCTGCGGGTCGAAGCCGCGGCGCTCCATCGAGCGGAGGTCGTACTCGGGGGCGAACTCCCGCACGGCCTTCACGACTTCATCCAGGAGCGCCGGGTCGGTCGAGTAGCGATAGAGGTCGTAGGCGACGGCGGCGCGCAGGCGAGGGCCGTACTCGTCAGGGGCGTTCTCCCCGAGCCACTCGCCGGCGAGCCGGGCGCGACGGTAGGCGCGCTCGGCCTTCGCGGGGTTCTCTCGCTGGAACAGGGCGCCGTAGCGGGCGAGGGCGCGCGCCGTCGCGGCGGCGTCCGCGGGGTCGGCGCCCTGGTACGGCCGTGTCGCCGGGGCGTGCCGCACCTCGCCCGTGGCGGGGTCGCTGAGCAGCAGCAGGTAGTCGACGCCGCGGTCGATGGCGTCTCGTGTGCGTGCGCGTGTCTCCTCCGGCATCGACGTGGCGCGCGCGTCGTAGGCGACGAGCAGGCCGTCGAGGAAGAGCGCGTGGCCCCACGCCGTGCCCTCGCGCGTGTTCGACTCGAAGAAGCCGTTGTCCAGCTCGATGGGCGCGGCGCGGGCTTCGGCGTTTTCGAGCGCGATGGGGATGAAGGTCTCGCGCGTGAACAGGAAGTCGTCGATACGGAAGGGCAGCGTGGCGAGCGTCACGGCGGGCGCTTCGACGCTGATGCGATACGTGCCGGGGCGGTCGACCTTCGTGAAGTCTGCGGCCCAGATGGGGATGCCCCAGCCGGTTTCCTCGAACGAGGCGGTGCCGGCGGCCGCCTCCTTCCCCTTCTCGTCGACGACCCGCCAGCGGAAGGCGAGGCCGGTCTCGGGTTGGGCCGCGGTGTCGTTCTGGCGGATCAGCAGGCGCTTCGTCGAGGCGGCGTCGTAGCCGACGGTGCTGTAGAGCAGGGTGTATTTGGCGTTGCCGGTGGTGTAGGTGTCGGGGATGTCGAACGTCTTGCCGGGGCTGTCGTACACGCCACAGCCGGACAGGGCGAGCGCGGCGGCGAGCAGCAGTGCGAGGAGGGGGCGTCGCGTCATGTGCGGGAAAGGTAGCGCTCACGGTTCACAGTTCACAGTTCATAGTTCACAGTTCGGCCGCTTCGCGGGGATTCGCTGCGCTGACAGCGGGCTGTCCCCTGTCCCTGTCCCCTGTCCACTTAGTTGGCCGGGGTGCGGGTGGCCGACTATACTGGAGGCTGCCGCGCGAGAGCGCGCCCGCGCCGAGGTGGTGGAATAGGCAGACACGCCGTCTTGAGGGGGCGGTGCTCGCAAGGGCGTAGGAGTTCAAATCTCCTCCTCGGCACCAACACGGAGACAACGCCCGCCGGTAACGAGTCCGCATCCGCCTTCTGGGCGGATTGTTATCGAGCGGCGGGATCACAGAGGGCGACGTAGCCAAGTGGTAAGGCAGGGGTCTGCAAAACCCCCATCACCGGTTCGAATCCGGTCGTCGCCTCCAAGATTTAGATTCAGAAACCGCCTTCGAGGGGCGGTCTCTGTTCGCCGAATCGGTGCGCTGCTAACGGATTGCTAACAAACACGCCGGGCCCGCTCTTCCAGGACCACCTGATGCACGCGCTGGCGCGACACCTTGAAGTGTTCGGCCAGCAGCGCCGCGGCGCCGTGCTCCATCTGGTCACGGGCCAGGAGGTAGCGCACGACGCGGCGGAGGCGATCCGAGCGCGTTGGCGTTCTCGGCCGCAGATGCGTGCCGCATGTAGGGCAGACGGCCGGCGGCGCGGGCGTCAGCGCCTTTGATGGTGACGAGCCACCCGCCCGCCAGCCTGCACGGAAGCGTCCTGCTTCGTCCGTTGCGCCGCGTGAATCGTTGTCGCTGTAAGTCGTCACCATCAGGACAGATTATGCGCGTCGCTGCGCGTATCTGTCAACGGGTTTTCGGCGAAGGTCCCGGCTTTCTTTCTGACGCCAGGTACCGTTTGAGCGACCCTTCCTCCACCGTCCACAGCGGGCCGACCTTCCGGCCCTCAACGACACCGGACGCCAGCACGCGCCGGATCTGCGAACCAGACAGCGAATAGTGGGCCGCGGCTTCCGTGACGGTAAGCCACGCCATCAGGCCGATCTTACTGGACGCAGGCCACGCGATCATCCCTGAGACTCCTCCGCGAGCAGGAGGTCCATCTCCTGTTGCAGCTCCGCGAGCCTGTCAGCGATGCGCGTCCGTGCCGCTGGCGTCAACGTCGCGTCGGCCGCCTCGAAGCGCAGCTCCAGCGCCAGGGCGGCCTTCTCTCGCAGTGTGAGCCTTCGCTGGCACCGGGCGAGCACGCGGTCAATGGACTCGACGCGGACCGCGAACTCGGCCTCGTCGGTCGTCACGCTACGCAGCAGGGAGCGGGCATCGAGCATCCTGTCGATGATGGCCTGCACCTGCTGTTGCTCGTGCGTCGACTGCGCCATCAGCGCGTAGAAGTTGCGCCGGAGACTCTGAATGTTCGTGATCGTCTCTTGCAGTTGGTCAGCCATCAGGCCGTTCCTTTCGAGGCCTCCATACGCTTGAGCGCGTGCTGCAGCGTGCCGAGCGTCTGGTCGGCGGCCTCCAGGGTGCGATAGGCTGCGCCCACCTTGCCGTCACGCAGCGCAGAGAGCGCCTCACGGACCTGGCCATTCACTTCGACACCGGCCAGCACCGCGGCGCCCAGCAGTAGTTGTCTAGCCAAGGCTGCCCCCTATCGCTGCCAACGCTGCCTCCGGGTCGCCCTGCATGATGATGGTGGGGTTGTAGTAGTTGTTGACGACGGGTTCGCCAGCGTTGAGCATCTTCCGCGTCTCATCAGCGGGGATCACCTGCGAGCCGCGGGGGATATTCACGATCTCCATCCCGCGCTCTCCCACTAGCGCGGGACCGCCACGCCAGTAGTCCGTGCCACCCGCCAGCCTACCCTGCGAGGCCAGCGCCTCCAACAACCGGGCCAGTGCTTCGCGCTCGCTGCCGGGCAGGCTGTTGAAGAAGTCGAGGTTGCTCTGACCGGCCGAGATCCCGGCCACGCTGTTGTACGCCTCACTCGCGTTGAGCATGGAGTCGATCAGGTGCGACCGGGCGATCGCTTCGAGACCCTGCTGGTCCTTGAGTGCGTCGAGGGTGAGCGAGCCTTCCTGTAAGGCGATGGTGTAGAGCGCGGCCGCGAACGCCTGCTCCTCCTCCGTGAGCAACGTCTGGTCGGCCTGACGAAATCGCGCCTCATACAGATCGCTATTGGCGTCCAGCACGCGCCGCTCACGGCGCAACGCCTCGATGCTCTCGCGGATGCGTTCGATCTTCTTGTCGCTGGCCCCTGCCGCTTCTGCTTCGGCGAGAGCGAGTTCACGCTCCGCGATCTGCACGTCGAGGTCTGCCCCTTCGCGCGTGGGTTTGCCGAACAGGCCGCTGAACGCGGACTCGATGCCGGCGACTGCATCTTCGAGGTTGCGGACCGTCGCATCGCGAATCACGCGCATCAAGTCGGCGTAGCTGCCGCCCGCCTTAAGCATCTCGTTGCCGAGCGCCAGGAGCGCGAGCCGGTTGTCCCCGACAAGGGCCGCCTGTTTGGCGAGCCCGAAGGCGTACTCCTGCCCTTCAGCGGCCGCGCGAGCGAGCGCAGCCTCCATCTCCAGCCCCGCCGCTGTCGGCGCATCCAGACCGGCCGCGGCGGCCTCCGCGAACGTGATCACGCCGTCCGCGAGGATATCGATCTCTTTGGCCCCCTTGCCCGCGGACGGCCCGAGCTGCGTGTCCAGCAGGCCGGCCAGGTAGGCAAGATCGGGCGTGGCTTCTCGGGCGGCCGCTGAAGTGGCGCGGATCTCGTCGTAGACCCCGCTGACGAGGCCCCCGATCTCGAAGAGGTTCGCGGGGATGTCCCCCTGTAGTTCTGTCAGCCGCGCCTTGAGCGCCGCGTCCGCATGGATGCGATCGATCACCTGCTGGTCGATGGCCGAGCGCGGCCGATCAACAAAGGGCGGCGCTCCGGGCTCCTCATCGCCACCACCGCCCTCGGTTAGCAGGTTGCGGATCGACCGGACGGTCGGAATGTTGCCAATCGCATCGCCCAGGCCCCAAAACGCGTCAGTGATACCCCGCAGCGAGCCGATCGCGCCGGGCGCCGCGTCAACGAGCGTGTTGAGACCCTCCACGAACTCATTGACAAGCGGCAGCGCGTATGTCCCGATCGAAATGCCGAGGTCGTTGAAGTTGTTTTTGAGGAGCTGGATCTGCGAAGCCGTTGTCTGGGTGCGCTTCTCCAACTCCGCGGCCGCGGCCGTGTTGTCGTCGTACGCTTGCGTACCGATCTCGATCTGCGTGGTAAGTGTGTCACCGGCACCGGCCAGGGTCAGGAACGACCGAATCAACCGCTGGTCCTCAAGGCCGAGCGCCTGCAACGCGCGGATTGCATCGTCGCCCGCCTTCCCCAAGCCTTCAACGAAGAGCGTGAACGCCCGCGACGGGTCCTCTTTGACGAGGTTGCGGAACTCGTCCACCGTGCGGCCTGCTGTCGCCGCGAAGATCGTCAGGCTGTCGTTACCCGTCGCTGCCGCCTGCTGCAATTCCAAAAACACTTTTTGCACCGCCGTACCACCGGCCTCTGCCTCGATGCCCACGGACGCGAACGCCGACGACAGGCCCGCCAGCTCATCCACGCCGATACCGAGCAACTTGCCAGCGCCCGCGATGCGCGAGAGGAAGTCAACGATCTCTCGCTCGGTCGATGCACCCTTGTTGCCGAGATCCACGACAGCCGCGCCGAGCCGATCGAGGTCGTCTGTCTCCAGGTCCATCGACGCGGCAATGTGCCCGAACGCCGACGCGGCTTCGTCCGCGGTGAGGTTCGTCGTGATCGCAAGGGTGGCGATCGTGCGTTCAAAGTTTTCGATGTTTTTGACGCCGCTGATCCCTAGTGCGCCCGCGCTCTCGCCGATGCGGTTGATCTCGGCGATGGAGATCGGCATCTGCTTCGCCATCTGGCGGTTGGCGTGCGCCAGGGCGTCGAACTCCTGTTCCGTCGCGTCTACCGTCTTGCGGATGCCTGCGAAGGAATCCTCGAAGGCGATGGCCGCGCCCCCCGTGCCGCGCAGCCCCGCCTCCAGGGCTCTGATCGACACGATTCCCGCGCCGACGGCGAGCGCGCCCTTTGCGATCCCCGCAAACGTTCGATCGAATTGGCTGCCCGCCTTCGCCATCCCGCCGCCAGCGATGCCCGCATGCTGTTCGAGGCTGCGGAGATCGTTTGTGATCTTCCGCAGCTCGCCGCTAGCGTGGTTGATCGCCTCGATATTGATCTGCATGGAATCGGTCGGCATCGGAACCTCCGGCGCAAAAACAAAAGCGGCCTCCCTCGCGCTCTGCGAGAGAAGCCGCCTGCGACCGATTCCGGCGGACCGAAGACTATTTCGAGCGGTGTGTTAGCTGTTGTTCCTCACGGGATACTTGTACTCCGGTTGTGCGTTCACTTCGCACGGCTCGCCAGTACGATGGTCGAGCCGCACGATGATCTTGATCGAATGCGCGCCCGCCCAAGCATCGATATCGGTGCCGTGCTTCTGCAACTCCTGAATGATGCGCGCTGTGAGCTTCATCGCTTCTCTTTCATGTGTGCGGCGACTGGGGCGGGCGGGAGGAGAATCACCGCCCGCCCCGCGCGCCAGAATCACGACGGCGGGAAGGTGTCGCCGCCGGTATCTGCATCGTCGTCTTCGTCTCGAAGCTCCCGGTATACAGAGGCAAGGCATAACTAGATTTCTGGCTCCCATACGCCCCATCATGCCGTCGCCTCCACCGAGATCACCGTCAGCCCGTGGCGCTCGACGCCGTAGGCGGCCAGCGGCGATCGACTCGTGGCCCAGTGCAGATCGCAGAACGGAACGCCATCGTCGGTGTAGTGGTCAACGGGCGCCCCGCAGTCCCGGCACACGAGATCATTTAGGTGTTCAGCTAGCTCGGGCTGGGTGGGCGCCGTAGATTCAAAGTCCGTTTTGATGTTCTGATTCTCTAGCGGGAACTCCTGAACACCTAAACCCGATGGAAGCTCCCACCACCATGCACCACCGCCCCGTTTGCCGGATTCACCCTGACGCCTGACGACACAGCCCAGGACGCCGCGGGCCCGCCGTAGGGTCATGGTCGAGATGCCGTTGTTCGTCGCCTCGCGGATGCATTCAGCGGCCAAGCGTGGCCCATCGGTGAGGATCTCCCGCAAGAACGTAACTGCCTCTTCGATCGGTGCGCGGTCTGTGTCTTCAGGGGCGAGGAGCTGCGCGGCCGTAACGTCGGACTCTCCGCCCCAGGTGAAGCGCCCGTCCGTGATCTCGAAGCTGATCGCGGATGATTCGGGGGCAAGATTGTGCTTGATACACACGATGATCCGGGGTTGTTGCTGAAGGGGCTTACGTCGGGGCAGTGCTTGGTGCGAGCAAGGTCGCCGAACGCCACGAAGTTTGCAGCCGAGCGAGAAGGTGAGTCAGTGCAGCGGGCCCGGGCGTCCGGGCTCTGC
>Ga0326597_10000280_pt1 | contig 95596 bp, 90 predicted proteins | sample RVTome_12_FD_203789 | JGI IMG/M metagenome (GOLD analysis project Ga0326597, IMG submission 203789) | Soil microbial communities from uranium-contaminated site in the Upper Colorado River Basin, Wyoming, United States - RVT100D185 | ecosystem: Environmental > Terrestrial > Soil > Contaminated >...
GGCGGGAGCCCGTGTCCCCCTTGGGTGATCGAGCCCGCGTGTGAGCCCGGCGCCCCGTCCACCGGTTCCAATCGGAACCCGAACAGTCGCCTGGGCCGCAGGTCGAGCCCGCATTCGCAAGGACGGGTCATGGAACAACCTCCCATGGTGCCGAGCTTCGTCGGCATCGACGTCTCGAAGGATCGCTTGGACGTGCATCTGCTGCCGTCGGGCGAGGCCTTCGCCGTCGCGCGCGACGGCGAAGGCCTGGAACGCCTCGTCGCGGCGCTGCGGGCCCGCGCGCCGACACTGGTCGTGCTCGAAGCCACCGGCGGCTTCGAAATCACAGTAGCCGCCTGCCTGGCGGGTGCCGGCCTGCCGCTCGCCGTCGTCAACCCCCGCCAGATCCGCGCCTTCGCCCGCGCCCTCGGCCGGCTCGCCAAGACCGACGCGCTCGACGCCGAGGTCATTGCGCTGTTCGCCGAGCGGGTCCGCCCCGAGCCCAGGCCGGTCGCCGCCGAGGACGCCAGGGCGCTCGCCGAGCTGGTCGCCCGCAGGCGCCAGGTGGTTGAGATGATCGGCATGGAGGCGAACCGCCGCCGCCAGGCGCGCGGCGCCAAGGTCCGGCGCATGATCGACGTCACCCTGAAGGCCCTCGAGGCGCAGCTCGCCGAACTCGATCGCGACCTCGACGACGCCGTCCGAGGCTGCCCGGCCTGGCGCGCCAAGGAGGACCTGCTGACCTCCGTGCCCGGCGTCGGTCCGATCACCGCCCGCACCCTGATCGCCGACTTGCCGGAACTCGGCGCCCTCGACCGCAGACGCCTCGCCGCCCTCGTCGGCATCGCACCGGTCAATCGCGACTCCGGCCTGATGCGCGGCCACAGGGCGATCGCCGGCGGCAGAACCGCCGTCCGCAACGTCCTGTTCATGGCGACCCTCACGGCCATTCGCTGGAACCCCATCCTCAAGCTCCACTACCAACAGCTCGTCGCGCGCGGCAGGCCCAAAAAGGTCGCCATCATCGCCTGCATGCGGCGTCTCCTCACCATCCTCAACGCCATCCTCAGGACAGACTCCCCATGGCAAAGCGCTTGACCAGCAAGACAGTCGCTCACACGCCGCCGAAGCGGCCCCGCCAGCCGGAGCCGACAGGGCCGTTGCAGGTATGACAAATATGTCCTATATGTAGGACATGAATGGCGGCGAGTTGTTGCGCTTGCTCCGGCGCCTCGGCAAAGCCAACGGTGTCGCGGTCTGGTACGACGCTAAGCCCGGCAAGGGCAGCCACGGCAGGGTTTACTATGGCGCGGCGTTCACCACGATCAAGGATCGGCGCAAGGAAATCGGCGAGGGTCTGCTACGGAAGATGCTTAACGATCTGGGATTAAAAAGGGAAGACTTGCAATGAAGATCGCCTACCCGGCTACCTTCACGAGCGATGCCGCCGGCCGCGTGCTGGTGCTTTTCCGCGACTTCCCGGAAGCGGCCACGGACGGCGCCAACCTGGCAGAGGCCCGGGCCGAGGCCGCCGACCTGCTCGATTCGGCGATCATGTTCCGCATGAAGTACCGCGAGCCGCTGCCGGCGCCGTCCAAGGCCCGCAAGGGCGAAGTGTCGGTGGCGCCTGACGCGGCCGTGGCGATGAAGGCCGCCCTCTACATGGCGATGCGCGAGCGCGAGATCAGCATCGCCGAGCTATCACGGCGTCTCCACGTCGACTATCGCGAGGCGCAGCGGATCGTCAACCCGCACCACGCCACGAAGACGGCGCGCATGGGCGAGGCGCTGGCAGCTACCGGGCACCGGACAGTGTTGGAAGTGCAGCCCGCCTAACCAGCAGCTCCGCGCGATCGCGTTAGAATACCAGCCCAAGGTCAGGCAGCCGGATCGTGAGCTTCAACTGGTTGATCAGCCTCGCGAAGTCGCCGCGCGCGGCACGCTCGACGGCGACGGCCGGATGAAGGCGGCCGTCGAGCAGCAGGCCGTCCCGCTCGATAACTTGGCGCGCCTCGCTGCTTCGGTCCCAAGCGCAGCAGGCCAGCTCCAGCAGGCGCATTTCCGCCTCGTTCAGGTCCACGGCGCGGCAACATCGGGCGTGGAAACGGCGACTTTCCGGCTGCGAATACTTAGGTGCGATTGGCTTCGTCACGGCGGCTAGCCTGGCTTTACGGTCGGTTCAGCACTGAAAACTTCCCTACTGAGAAAAAAATATGCGCGTGTCGGGCCGACCGGTCTAGGCGCCGCAGGCCCCAGAGATTCGACCCGCCCGGTAGGAAACGGCGGGCGCGATGTAACGGATGGTGGTTCGCCCATCGGCGCCCGCCGCCTCGACAACTTCCTTGATCTTCTCGACGGTGCGGCCGGAGACGCCGGCGAAGGCGCTGCTGCATTCCAAATTCAGGGCCGGAACCGAAAAACAGGCCGTTTAGGAAAAGAAATTTGTCCGAACCGGTTCCCTGCCGAGCGCACCAGAGATTCGATACCCCCAGGGTGCGGGCGGCCGACGAAAGGACGAACGCCGGCCGCCCGCCGGGGGCATCACTATTACGCCGAAATACCCGTGATTTTGCTGAAGGCCGCCGCGTGCTCGACGGCCACGTCGGCGCGCAGCCAGGCCAGAAAACCGTATTGCAGATTGTCGGCAAAGCGCTCGCGTAAGACTTCGATCCGGATCTCGCTCCGCATACCGATCAGTAGGTGTCGGAAGCTGCCGCCGACGATGATGGAGTCGGTCGGCGGCGAGGCCGCGCCGAGGTTGGTCGGCACGCTCATGCTCGTCAGAAACGGAATGTCGCGGATCGCCTCCGGCTTCATCAACGGCTGATTGGTGGTATCGGCCAAGCCGGCCAAGGTGCCGTCATCGCGCGGGTTCAGGACGAACGCGGAGACGCCATCGGCATTGCTCTCAAGCACCTTGGTGCGGGCGCTTACGAACGGCGCGTACGAGGTAAGCGCGGCGTCGTGAGTAATCTCATTGATGCCGGAGACGTTGGTTAAGCCAGTCGGCTCCGGATCGCTGCCGCTGCCGAACAAGGCGACGCGGTCCAACTCGACGGCCATGGCGCCGGCGATGACGCGGGGCAGCTCGGTGCGGATATTGAGTGAGTCTTCAAGCAGCTCGCGGCTCGCCTTGATCAGCACGGCCAAGCTCTTGGGCGAAAACGTGATTCGGCCAAACGTCGGGTCCGATTCGGCGACGGCGCCAGCCTCGCTGCGCCACGCAGGGACGGGGTCGGTCAACAGCCGGGCGACGTGGTTGGTATCGCTGGTCAGCGGCACCGTGCGGGCGCCGGCCTGGATGGCGACGGTGCGCGCCCTCAGGAGGTCGATCAGTTGCGCGGACAGGATCTCAGGAACGGTGAACCCGCCGGCGCTGTCCGTGCCCTCGCTCAGGGCGCGTTTTTCGGCGTCGGTCTTGGCGCCCAGCACCATCGCGCGCAGATAGTCGCCCAAGGCGAGGTCGTGGTCTTCCACGCCGCGATGTTCGCGAACCCAATCGGCGAAACGCTGCTCTGGCTTGAGGGCGTGCGTTTCGTGCTCCTCGAGCCCGCTGGTGATGCGGCGGCTGTCGCCGCGAATGGCGAGGCTGGTGCCGTTCGGCCGGCGTGTCGTCTCGACTTCGTCGGCGGCACCGGCGTCGGCGATCTGCCGGGAAAAGAGGTCGGCTTCGGCGACGTGCTGGTTGCAGCGATAGTAGGCGGCGTCCTCAAGGAGGCCGCCGGCGGCGCGGCCTTCGGCGAGAATCGCTTCGGCGGCCGCTAGCGCCTTCTCGCGCTTGGCCTTCAATTCCGAGGTGGTAAGCATAGGAGTACCTGTCGCTTGGCCGCGTCGTGCGGCGGTTCGCAGCGGTTCATTTGGCCAATGGCCTTACTCCGCCGCTGCGGCGGGTACTCCCGTTTTTCGGGGTGCCCCGGCAGGGTATGCCTGCTCGGGTACGCCGCATCTTGCGATGCAGGTGATCCTTAAAATACACAGTCCGAGCGTGAAATTCAAGTCAATGTGCCCGGCCGCCGGCCTGCATGTCCGAGCGGATCGCCGCCGCTACATCGGCCAAGCGGGCGGCGGCCTGTGCCTCCCCATAGGTGCCGACCAGCGCGCCGACGGCGGCCGTCACCAGCGCCTCGGTGACGAGCTTCGGATCGACGCCGCGCGCGACGGCATCGTTGCACGCACCGATAAAGGCTTCGCTGATTTTGATTGCCAAGTCGGCCTCTTTGGTCGTCGACATGTCGTTTTCCTTCCATGTGCTGCGCCGATGGCGCTGGTGGTGGCCCGCTCGAAAATTCAGCGCGCGCCATTTTTTTCGCCCCCCTTTATTTCAAGGGATTCTTCAATGAGACTGATCGGCCCCGCCCCCAGATATAGATAGTAGTGTGGGAAACCCCCACTGGCCCTGTAGTGTGGGAAACCCCCACTGGTGAGCCAGCGATTTGGTGCGTTTTCCCCCACTGGTGGCGGTGCGTTTTCCCCCACTGGCGATCTGTCTTTTCAGGTCGCCTTGCCATTCCCCCGGCGTCGTCGTCGCGGTGCGCCAGGTCGGCCACTACAGCAGCCCCAGCTCGCGCGCCTTCGCCTCGGCAACCTCGATCGCCTGGCGCAGCTCCGCCAGCTTGTCCAGGCGCACCGTGACGCCCTTGTGCGTGGCCTTCGCCTCGCTACCCGGCGTCGGCAGCCAGTGCAGGCGGACGTCGCAGAAGACGTGGCCCTTGAACTCGCGCAGGCTGACGTGCAGGCGCTCGCGGCTGTTCTTCTCAATAATGGCTATGAGTACATCATCCATGATGTTGTCCTTCTTCGGGAAGCGCAGTTTCGCCGGCCGCCCTGGTCTCTTGGTTTTCCGGGGTTGTCCGACAGGCACGTTGTTGTGCCCCCACCTGGTAGTTATTAGTGGCTCTCTGGTGAAGCCGTGGGCGAATCCACGGGTACTCTGGTGAAGCCGTAGAGGGGGTTTTTGCGCATCGGCCGAAAGCCACGGCTTCATGACGTTGCCCGTCTGGCTTCATGACGTTGCCCGTACGGGTACTCTGGTGAAGCCGTGATTTTCTCTTTCCAGGGCGGCCGGGACAAATCCCCGGTCACGTCGCACATGAACTCCATGACGCGCCAGGTCGACGCCTGCCGGTCCTTCACGGTGAAGGTGCCCTTCCTGGTCTGCTTGATGAACTCGCGCTGTACCAGCTTCTCGAGGGCGCGATGCGCGGTCGCCCGGCTGACGTTCAGGGCGTCGGCCATCTCGCGCTCAGAGTAGGGGATACGGCCGTTGTTGCTCCCTGGCCCGCCATAGCGGTCGAGGAGCTGCACGTAGGCGGCCCTGGCGACGCAATCCAGGCCGGCCCATGCGTCGCTTTTCAACATTGCGTGGTAGAGGCGGACGTGTCGCGGCTCGCGTTTCGAACGGCCTGTGCGGTCGCTCTTGCGGTCGCTCACGTCGCCACCTGCCAGCAGGGCACGCGACGGCGGCCGTAGTGGAGTTGAAAGTTGAGGGACGCTCGGCTATTTTCTCGGTAGTCGCGATCCGGCGACGTACTACCGATTGCACCGCGCGCCCCCGGCCTCGTGTCGGGGGTTCGCATTTTGGGATTGCTCCTTCATTGGGGGATGGCGCCTCACGGCGCGGGTTGTTAGGCGGCCTCGCTGGTTGATGCGCGGCGCTTCGCCTTCGCCAAAGCCCAGGCCAGCAGGACGGACGGGCGATATAGGGCGTGGTTGCCGAACCGCTCATATTCCGGCCCGCCGCCGACCGTGGCGTATTTCTGCAAAGTGCGCTTGGAGATGGGGAAGCCGTGTTCCATTAGGAAGTCGGCTGCCGCGGCGCGGGTGAGGCGCTTCTCTTGCATTGAATTGTCCTCTCAGCAAATGACAATGCCGAGAGAGTAAGGCGCCGGATTCCCGGCTAACCGAAAAACGGGAAATTCAGCTTTGTAATTTTTTTCTCGCCGCGCTCACGCGGTTCTGAAACTTGTTGAACGGCGTTTGCCTCTCTTTGCCGTTGGCGGCAATCCAATAGATGGCGTCAAGGTCGTCGATTTCTTGGATGACGCCACTACCCACCTTGCCCCGCAGATTGTCGAGTATGGCGCGAGCTGAAGCCTTCGCTCCGAGGGCGCTTAAACCGTCGTCGATCAGTTTCGCGAGCGCGTCTTGCCGTGTAGGCTTCGGCCCGAATTTCTGGCCGTGTAGTGCGTCCGCCTCGTAAGGAAATTTCAAACTCGCCTTGCCGACAAGCACGCCCATCTCATACGCGCTACGCGCGGCGGCGTCGGCGTCGCCTTGCTCGATGAAGGCTTTGACGTGCTCGTGCTGAAGCACGATCCGCCCGGCGAAGTCGGCGAGGCTATCGACCGCGTGGGGCCCCGGCCCGGACCTGTCGAGGATCGCCCGTGCCTGCTCGATGACGTTCAAGGTTCTGGCGCCGAACACGCCCCCGCCCTCGGCCAACGCCTTGCCCCAAGCTTCCCGCATAGGGGTTAGCATGGCGTCGCCGTCCGCGCCGTCGTAATGCGTCACCGTGCGCTTGGTGATGCCTGTGCCGACGATTTCCTCGCGCTTCGCCATCATCGGGCCTCGGCCTTATTGAGGTCGATGACGTCGGCGGGCTTCTTGCCGCTGGCCGCGGCAGCGCCAGCAGTGACGGTGGCGGCGGCATCCTCCGCTAGAGCGGCGCGGGCCTGCTCTGCCCAATGCACGTACTTCTGCGCGGTCGCCATCTTGCGATGCCCGAGCGCCGTCATGATCTGTCCGGCCTGCTTCCCGCGCATGGCCATATCGGAAGCAAGTGAATGCCGAAGCCCATGCAGGCCGATACCGTCAGGCAAGCCGGCCTCGGTGCGTACACTGCGCCACGGCTTCGAGAGGTTGACCGGCCCGTTGCCCCCGGCGGGTTGAAACACGTAATCGCCGGGTTTGCCGTCCGGCTGCCGGGCGATGACGGCCTGCGCCGCCGCCGGCAGAGTGATGATCCGCGGTTTCCCGGTAGATGATCCGCTCTTGTGCGCGGCCGCCGGCAACGTGATTTTGCCGGCCTTCAGATCGACGTGCCGCCAGCGCAGGCCGGCGATCTCGCCGCGCCGGGCGCCCGTGTACGCGATGACACGGATGGCGTCGGCCACCGGCTCCCTGATGCGCTGCTCGGCTTCCATCGTGTCGAGTGTCTTGAACAGCGCCGCGTACTGGTCGGCGTTGTCGAGAATGGTCTCGCGTTCGCCGTCCGCCCCCAGCTTCACCCCGGCCGCCGGGTTACTGCAGTTCTCAGGCAGGCGCTTGTCCTCGACGGCCCATGCCAGAATCGCGCGCAGCAGCCGGATCGCCTTGCGGGCGGTGCCGGGGCCGCCGGTGACACGGGCGAGGCCGCGCTTCCCGGTCTTGACGCGGGCCGCGGTCTTGCCGTCGCGGATCGCGGCCAGGGCGCGGCGGATGTCCTCGACGGACAGCGCGGCGGCCACCTTGCTCCCCAGCAGCGGGCGCAGGTGCCGTTCGATACGGCCCTTGTCGACGGCCCGCGTGCTGGCGGCTTTCCCCTTGAAGACCTCGGATTCGAGATAGGCGTCGAGGATGGCGCCGACCGTCGCCGCTTCCCGGCGTTCGCGCTTCTCGGCTAGCGGATCGCCGCCGTGCTTCACGGCCTGGCTATAGGCGTCGGCCTTGGCGCGGGCCTTCTCCGGCGTCAGGGCGCCGACCTTGCCAATGGTGATCCGGCGCTTGATGCCGTGCGTGTTCCTGTAGTCGAAGACGTAGGACTTGATGCCGCTCGGCAGGACCAAGAGGCCGAAGCCCGCCAGCTTGTCGTCCCACAAGATGCGCCTGCCACCGTCACTGTTCGGGCGGGCGGCGTCGACCGTGCGCTTGCTGATTCTCGCCATGATTTCCCCCGCTGGCCGTGGTGACATGAAGGCCCGTGTCACCACCATGTCACCAAATGAGAGTAAGTCAGGGTAACAAAGAGCGTCACCACTGGCCGCGAGAGTAAGCGAGAAACCTTGGAATTACAACAGGAAAGTAAGGCTTGGTAAGCGCCGTGTCACCAAGGGTAAGGGGTGCGGTTCCGGCCTGTCACGCCAGAGGTCGCGGGTTCGAGTCCCGTCACTCCCGCCATACTCTCCAGGATCGGCGCGCGCCCCGCTCAGCCCCGGCTGTTGCCGTTGCCGCCGCGCACCGACTGTAAGAAGTCGTAGAGCGCGAGCATGAGGACGCCGACGATGATGATCCACAGCGGCACCGAGCCGATCCTGACAGCGTAGTCGCCCAGGAAGACGAGCAGCATCAGCATCGCCAGCAGGCCGGTCAGCAGATTGGTCATTGTTCCTCGATGCCTCCTTCACACGGCACTATCGCACCGCCAGGCCCGGCACGGGAAGGCGCCGCGCCGCGCCCGGCTACGGCGGCGAAGCCGGCGCACTTCATTCGCCGACCCGTTCGACCAGCCAGCGGGCGGCGCGGAGCAGCCGGGCATCGTCGCCCCGCGGCGCCACCAGCTGGACGCCGATCGGCAGGCCGTCCGGACCCCGCAGCAGCGGCACCGTCAGCGCCGGCATGCCGCAAAGCGTCCAGGGCGTGCAGAAGACCGGGCTACCGGTCGATTCGAGGCCGCGGGGCGCCTGGCCGGTGGTGGCCGGGGTCAAGATGACGTCGTGCCACTCGAAGATGCCGGAGACGAGGGCGTTGAGCACGCCGATGCCATCAACCGCGCGGTTGTAGTCGACCGCCAGCCGCCGCTGGCCGCGCTCGATCATCTGGCGCAGGGTCTCGCTCAACTGGGCGGCGCCGCGCTCGTGCTCCTTGGCGAAGCCGCGCGCCAGATCGGCCTCCAGGATCGTGCGGTGCCAGTCATAGGCCTCGGCGAACAGCGGCGGCAGCTCGTCTTCGTCGACCTGGTCGCCCAGATGCTCGATCAGCTCGGCGAAGGCTTCGTGGAGATCGGGCTCGGCCTGTTCCCAGGCCGGGGTCCGCACCCAGGCGAACTTCGGCGCCAGGGGAAAATCCTCCATCGCCGTCGCCAGCAGCGCCGGCCGCGCCCGCGGCCGGCAGTCCGGATCCTTGTCGTCGTACGCGATCAGCGCTTCGGTGAGCAGGGCCGCGTCCTCGATCGAGCGGGCCATGACGCCGACATGGTCCAGGTGGCGCGACTGCTTCAACATGCCGTGGCGCGAAATCAGGCCCCAGGTCGGCTTGAAGCCGTAGACGCCGCAATAGGCGGCGGGGCGAATCACGGAGCCGTTGGTCTGGCTGCCAATGGCGAGCGGCACCATGCCGGCGGCGACCGCCGCGGCCGAGCCGCTGGACGAGCCGCCCGGCGTGCGCTCCGGGTCGCGCGGGTTGCGCGTCTTGCCGGGGTGAAAGACCGCCAGCTCGGTGGTCACGGTCTTGCCCATGATTACCGCGCCCGCGGCGCGCAGGAGGGTCACCACGGTGGCATCCCAGGTCGGCCGTCGGCCGGCGTGCAAGGGCGTGCCGTTCTCGGTCGGCATGTCCGAGGTGTCGAAGATGTCCTTCACGCCCACCGGGACGCCGTGCAGTGGGCCGAGCGGCGCGCCCGACCGGCGCGCCTGGTCGCGCTCCGTGGCCTGCGCCAGGGCGAACTCGGGGTCGAGATGGGCCCAGGCCGCAACCGTGTCCTCGACGGCGTTGCAACGCTCGAGGCAGGCCCGCACCAGCTCTTCCGAGCTGCGCTCGCCGTCACGGACCGCCGCCGCCATGGCGCCGGCGTTCAAGGCCACGCCGTCCATCAGCGTCGCCCGCCAAGGGCGCGGCGGACCGGTGCCCGCGCGGGCCCCGCCGGCGTTATCTGACCTTGTAGATCTGCTCGGGCAGCCACAGCGCCAGGCCCTGGAAGTTGTAGAGGATGACCATCGCCAGGATGACCACGGCGAGGAACGGGAAGCAGCCTTTGAAGATGTCCATCAGCTGCACGTGCGGCGGGGCGATGCCCTTGAGGTAGTAGGCGGCCATCGCCATCGGCGGGGTCATGAACGAGGTCTGCAGGTTGAGCGCCACCAGCACGCCGAAGAACAGCGGGTCGACCTCGAAGGTATCCAAGAGCGGCAGGAAGATCGGCACGAAGATGATGATGATCTCCGACCATTCGAGCGGCCAGCCGAGCAGGAAGATGATGACCTGCGCGAGGATCAGGAAGCCGACCTGGGAGAGCTCCATGCCGAGCATGAACTCCTCGATCACGGCATGGCCGCCGAGGTAGGAGAACACCGACGAGAAGGTCCAGGAGCCGACGAACAGCCAGCAGACCATGGCCGAGGTGCGGGCGGTCAGGTAGACCGAGGCCTTCAGCATCTGCCAGTTGAGCGTGCGGTAGCCGGCCGCCAACAGCAGACCGCCGAAGGCGCCGATCGCCGCCGCCTCGGTGGGCGAGGCCCAGCCGAGCAGGATCGCGCCCAACACCGCCATGATCAGGAAGGCGAGCGGCAGGAACGAGGTCGCCATCATCCACATGAGCTGCGAAAGCGGCATCTCCGTCTGCTCTTTCGGCGGCTTCGGCGCCAGGCTCGGCGTCAGCCAGGCGCGGCCGATGACGTAGAGCATGTAGAGCCCGGCCAGCATCAGGCCCGGGAACATCGCCGCGGCATAGACCTGGACCACCGAGATGGCGGTGGTCGCGGCGTAGACGATGAGCATGATCGAGGGCGGGATCAGAATGCCCAGGCAGCCGCCGGCGCAGATCACGCCGGCGGAGAACTTGGTGTCGTAGCCGGCCTTGAGCAGGGCCGGAAAAGCCAGCAGCCCCATCAGCGTCACCACGGCGCCGACGATGCCGACCGCGGTGGCGAACAGGGCGCAGGTGGCCAGCGCCGCCACCGCCATCGAGGCCGGCACGCCGCGCGCGGCGATGTTGAGGCTGAAGAACAGCCGGTCGACGATGTTGGCCCGTTCGACGATGTAGCCCATGAACAGGAACAGGGGCACCGCGACCAGGACGTCGCTGGTCATCACCGAATAGGTCTGGTTGACCAGCAGATCGAAGATGTTGTTGTCGAGGATGTCCTGGCCGGGCCGGAAATAGGCGTAGTAGCCGAAGCCGACGCCCATGGCGATCAGCGTGAAGCAGATCGGGAAGCCCAACAGGATGGTCAGCAACAGCAGGCCCAGCATCAGCATGGCGACATGCGGGTCGCTCATTGCCGGCCTCCGCCGTCGGCATCGTCCAAATGCAGCTCGCGTTCGAGCTGGTGTTCGCGCTGGGCGATGATTTCGATTTCCAGCTCTTCGACATCCTTAAGCCGCTCGGGCCAGCGGCCGAGGCGCAGGCAAAGAATGCAACGGACGAATTCCGCCACCGCCTGCACCAGGACGAAGAACGCGGCCACCGGCAGCAGGGTCTTCAAAGGCGACACCGGCACGCCGGCCGGGCTGTTGATGCTGATCTCGCCCCGCGGGCCGCCGGTGCCGTAGGGGAAGTAGCTCCAGGACTCCTCGGCGTAGTCGATGCCGGCGTAAATCAACGCCAGCATACCCGGCACCAGGAAGAGCAGGATCAGGATCATTTCGATCGCCGCCTGGACGCGCGGCGGCCAGAGGCGAAAGATCACATCGCCGCGGACATGGCCATCGCGGGCCAGCGTGTATGCGCCGCCCATCATGAACAGGGCGCCGTACATGATGTAGCTGATGTCGAAGGCCCAGGCTGTGGGCGCGTTCAGGATGTAGCGGACGAAGACCTCGTAGGTGTAGGCGAAGGTCAGCACCAGGATGCACCAGGCGAACGCCTTGCCCACCCAGGTGCTGAGACTGTCAATGACAAAGATTACGCGGGCCATGACTGTCGCCTCAATTGGCAGTCGGAACCGCCGGAGATAAGGCCGGGGCGGCGCCTGTACGCGCCGCCCCGGTCAAATGGCCGCCCCCGGCGGCCGGTCGCCCGCCTAGAAGCCCAGCTCGCCCGGGAAGTAGTGGTCGAAGGCGAGCTTGTAGTCGCAGTCGTTCAGCAGCTTGTAGTAGGCCGCCCGATGCGCGAAGTCCTTCTGCGATTTCAGCACCTTGGCGAAGAACGGATCCTCGCCCTCCAGACGCTTGATCAGGACGTCCCAGGCCTCGAGCTGCTTGTCCATGATCGACTGCGGCGTGCGGATGATCTTGACGCCGGCCGTGTCCCGGAGCCACTGCAGGTCGGCCGAGTAGCGGTCCATCGCGGTGAAGAAGTTGCTGGAGTTGGCCGCTTCCGCGCCGTACTTCAGGATCGCCTTATGCTCGTCGGGCAGCTCGTTGTACCTGTCCTTGTTGAAGATGATCTCGAAGAACTCGGCGGCCTGGTGGTAGCTGCCCATCATGTAGATCTTGCTGACGTCCTGGGCGCCGAAGCTGCGGTCGGAGGTCGGGTTGTTGAACTCGAAGGCCTCGATCACGCCGCGCTCCAGCGCCGGCACGATCTCGCCGCCGGGCAGCTGGGTCACCTTGGCGCCCATCTCCTGGAACAGGTCGGCCGCCAGACCCACGGTCCGGTACTTGAGGCCGCGGATGTCGTCAGCGCTCTTGATCTCGCGCTTGAACCAGCCGAGCGGCTGCGTCGGCATCGGCATGGCGAAGAAGCCGACGACGTTGATTTTCAGGTTCTCCAGCAGCTCGTCATAGAGCTCCTGCCCGCCGCCGCGGTAGATCCAGGCCAAGCCGAGCGGCGCGTCCTGGCCGAACACCGGGCCGGTGCCGAAGAGCGAGGCGACCTTGCTCTTGCCGTACCAGTACACGGGCACGCTGTGCGCGGCGTCCAATACGCCCTTGTGCACCGCGTCCTGCACCTGGAACGGCTTGACCACGGCGCCGGCGACCAGATAGTCGATCTTCAGCCGGCCGCCGGACATCGCGTTGACGCGGTCGACGTACTCCACCGCCATGTCGTTGAAAATGTCCTTGGCCCCCCAGGCGCCCTGCATCTTCAAGGTGACGGTCTGCGCCCGCGAGACGTTCGGGAAGGCCAGCGTTGCGCCCGCGGCGGCCGCCGTGACGGCACCGCCTTTCAGGAAGCGCCGACGGGTCGCCCGCTTCGCGCCCTCGTCGCGAGATACTCGGTCCTGTTGACGGCTTTGTAGTTTTGACATCGAGCTTTCCTCCCATCATCGACGTCCTGACTGAGTGACCAGCATAGCAACGCCACGGCCAAAGGGCCACATCACTGCTGGCAGGGCCTCGAACGCCCCCGACGAGGTACCCCGCAGAAACGCGCCGGTCAGGTACCGTACCGGGTACCACCGTAAAGCGTAGACCCTCGTGATTGACCAGTACAAGTCATATTGCTTGCCCCGGCAAAGCCTATTTCCTTGGCCGCTCCGGGCCCGCGGGGGCGGTATCGCCGATCTGCCGGCGACGGGGCCCCCGGGACGGCGAAATCGGGGCCGGTGAGGCCCCGGGGGCGTCCTTGCGGCAGGCCCGATTACCCGTTATACCAAGCCCGCGGCGCCGCGTTCGCGCCAGGGGCAATGACCGCGAACGGCGGCGCCAAACAGCGTTTGGAGGAGGGAACGTTGGAGGATCTGCTCAGGGAATACCTGCCGATCCTGATGTTTTTTGCCGTTGCCGTGGGCCTGGCGATCGCCATGGTCGCTGCCTCGGTGTTGATCGCGCGCCAGCATCCCGACCCGGAGAAACTGTCCGCCTACGAGTGCGGATTCGAGGCCTTCGGAGATGCCCGCCGGCAGTTCGACGTCCGCTTCTATCTGGTCGCGATCCTGTTCATCATCTTCGATCTCGAGGTCGCCTTCCTGTTTCCTTGGGCGGTCTCGCTCGGCACTATCGGCGCCTTCGGTTTCTGGTCGATGATGATCTTCCTTGCCATTCTCACAATCGGATTCATTTACGAATGGAGGAAAGGAGCGCTCGAATGGGAATGACCGACGCCCAGACCTCCAACGACCAGGATGTTTTCTTCCGCGACGTCGGCGACCAGCTCGCCGACAAGGGCTTTATCGTCTCGCAGGTCGACAAGCTGGTGAACTGGGCCCGTACCGGCTCGCTCTGGCCGATGACCTTCGGCCTCGCGTGCTGCGCCGTCGAGATGATCCACGCCTACATGCCGCGCTATGACCTGGACCGTTTCGGCGTGGTGCCACGGGGAAGCCCGCGGCAATCGGACGTGATGATCGTCGCCGGCACGCTGACCAACAAGATGGCGCCGGCGTTGCGCAAGGTCTACGACCAGATGGCCGAGCCGCGCTATGTCATCTCCATGGGCAGCTGCGCCAACGGCGGTGGCTACTACCATTATTCCTATTCGGTCGTGCGGGGCTGTGACCGCATCGTCCCGGTCGATATCTACGTGCCGGGCTGCCCGCCGACCGCCGAAGCGTTGGTGTACGGCATCCTGCAACTGCAGAAGAAGATCCGCCGCACCGGGACATTCCTGCGCTAGGTCGGCAAGAGAACGCCAATCGAGCCATGGACGAGCAGGCGCTCACGGAACTCGGCGAACACATTGCCGCCCGACTGGCCGATGAGGTGCTCGGGCACGAAGTCGCCTTCGGCGAGCTGATGCTGCGGGCGCGCCCGCAGCACATCGTCCGCGTGCTGACCTTCCTGCGTGATGATCAGCAATGCCTGTTCAAGGTTCTGGTCGACATCTGCGGGGTCGACTTTCCCGAGCGCGCCGAGCGCTTCGACGTCGTCTACAACCTGTTGAGCCTGCGCCATAACCAGCGGATCCGGGTCAAGGTCCGGGTCGCCGAGGACGGCACCGCGCCGAGCGCGGTCGGGGTCTTTCGTGCTGCCGGATGGTTCGAGCGCGAGGCCTGGGATCTTTTCGGCATCATGTTCTCGGACCATCCCGATTTGCGCCGTCTGTTGACCGATTACGGCTTCGAAGGCCACCCGATGCGCAAGGACTTCCCGCTTACGGGTTACGTCGAGGTGCGCTACGACGACGAGCAGAAGCGGGTCGTCTACGAGCCGGTGCGGCTGACGCAGGAATTTCGGCACTTTGACTTCATGAGCCCGTGGGAGGGCGCGCAGTACATCCTGCCCGGTGACGAAAAGGCAAAAGAGCAGGGCTGATGGCCGAAATCGCGATCAAGAACATGACCCTCAACCTGGGTCCGCAGCATCCGGCCGCGCACGGCGTCTTGCGCCTGGTCATGGAGCTTGACGGCGAGGTCGTCGAACGCGCCGATCCGCACATCGGCCTGTTGCACCGTGGCACCGAGAAGCTGATCGAGCACAAGACCTACCTGCAGGCGATCCCGTATTTCGACCGCCTGGACTACGTCTCGCCGATGAACCAGGAGCACGCCTTCGCGCTGGCCGCCGAGAAGCTGATGGGCGTCGAGGTGCCGCCGCGCGGGCAGGCGATCCGAGTGTTGTTCTCCGAGGTGACGCGAATCCTGAATCATCTCTTGAACGTGACCACGCAGGCGATGGACGTCGGCGCCATCACGCCCGCGCTCTGGGGCTTCGAGGAGCGCGAGAAGCTGATGGAGTTCTACGAGCGCGTCTCGGGCGCGCGCCTGCACGCGGCCTATTTCCGTCCCGGCGGCGTGCACCAGGACCTGCCGGCCGGCCTAGCCGACGACATTCAAGCCTACTGCGAGTCGTTTGACGACTTCCTCAACGACATCGAGGAACTGCTGACCGAGAACCGCATTTTCCGCCAGCGCAACGTCGATATCGGCGTGGTGACGCCGGAGGCGGCGATGGATTGGGGTTTCACGGGCGTGATGCTCAGGGGCACCGGAGTCGCCTGGGACCTGCGCAAAGCGCAGCCCTACGACGGCTACGAGAACTATGATTTCGACATTCCCGTCGGCAAGCACGGCGACTGCTTCGACCGTTACCTGTGCCGGATTGAGGAAATGCGGCAGTCCTGCCGGATCATCCAGCAAGTGCTCGCCACCTTGCCGGACGGGCCCGTCGCGGTCGACGACCGCAAGTACGTACCGCCCAAGCGCGGCGAGATGAAGCGCTCGATGGAGGCGCTGATCCACCACTTCAAGCTTTATACCGAGGGCTACCGTGTGCCCGCCGGCGAGACCTACACCGCCGTCGAGGCGCCGAAGGGCGAGTTCGCGGTCTATCTGGTCTCGGACGGCTCGAACAAGCCCTACCGTTGCAAGATCCGGGCCCCCGGCTTCGCCCACCTGCAAGCGCTCGACTATTTATGCCGCGGCCATCTGCTGGCCGACGGCGTTGCCATCATCGGCAGCCTGGACATCGTCTTCGGCGAGATCGACCGATGAGCTTCGCTCCAGCTCCCGAGCATCTGCAGCCGGCCCAGTTCGCCTTCAACGAGGCGAACCAGGCCAAGGCGCAGGAATTCATCAAACGCTATCCCCCGCACCGGCAGGCGAGCGCGGTAATGCCGCTGCTCGACCTGGCGCAGCGCCAGGCCGGCGGCTGGCTGCCGCGCGCGGCAATGGATCACGTCGCCGAACTGCTGGAGATGCCGCGCATCCGCGTCTACGAGGTCGCGACCTTCTACACCATGTACAAGCTGGCCCCGGTCGGCCGGCACCTGCTGCAGGTCTGCACGACGACGCCCTGCTGGCTCAAGGGCTCGGACGAGATCATCGAGACTTGCCGCCGCAAGCTGGGCATCGACCTGAACGAGACCACCGCCGACGGCGAGTTCACCCTGGTCGAGGTCGAATGCCTGGGCGCCTGCGTCAACGCGCCGATGATGCAGGTTGGCGACGACTATTACGAAGATCTCGATACCGCCAGCACGGAGAGGCTGCTCGAGACCCTGGCCACGGGCGAGCGGCCGAAGCCGGGACCGCAGAACGGCCGCCACAGCTCCGAACCAGCCGGCGGCCCGACCACCCTCAAGTCGTTCGCGGGGGACCAGTGATGTTGCGCGACGAGGATCGTATTTTCACCAATCTCTACGGCTTTCAGCACTGGGGGCTGGAGGCGGCGCGCAAGCGCGGCGACTGGGACAACACCAAGGCGCTGCTGGAGAAAGGCCAGGACGCGATCATCGATGAGGTGAAGAAATCCGGCCTGCGCGGCCGCGGCGGCGCCGGTTTCCCGACCGGCCTGAAATGGTCGTTCATGCCCAAGAAGTCGGACGGACGGCCGTCCTTCCTGGTGGTCAACGCGGACGAAGGCGAGCCCGGCACCTGCAAGGACCGGGACATGATGCGGCATGATCCGCACAAGCTGATCGAGGGCTGCCTGGTGGCGGGATTCGCCATGCGCGCGGTCGCCGCCTACATCTATATTCGTGGCGAATTCCATCACGAGGGCAACGTGCTGGAGGCCGCCATCGCCGAGGCCTACGAAGCCGGGCTTCTGGGCCAGAACGCCTGCGGCTCGGGCTATGATTTCGATGTCTATGTGCATCGCGGCGCCGGAGCCTACATTTGCGGCGAGGAAACGGGCCTGATCGAGAGCCTCGAGGGCAAGAAGGGCATGCCGCGCCTGAAGCCGCCGTTCCCGGCGGCGGTCGGCGTCTGGGGCTGCCCGACCACGGTCAACAACGTCGAGAGCATCGCCGTGGTGCCGACGATCCTCAGGCGCGGGACCGAATGGTTCACCAGCTTCGGGCGGGAGAACAACAGCGGCACCAAGGTCTTCTGCATCTCCGGGCATGTCGAGAAGCCCTGCAACGTGGAAGAGGAGATGTCGATCCCGCTGAAAGAGCTGATCGAGAAGCACGCCGGCGGGGTCAGGGGCGGCTGGGACAATCTGCGGGCGGTGATCCCCGGCGGCGCCTCGGTGCCGATCATTCCGAAGTCGATCTGCGACAGCGTGCTGATGGACTTCGATGCCTTGCGCGACGTCAAGTCGGGCCTCGGCACCGCGGCGGTGATCGTCATGGATAAGTCCACCGACGTGGTCCGCGCCATCGCCCGTCTCTCGAAGTTCTACATGCACGAATCCTGCGGCCAGTGCACGCCCTGCCGGGAAGGCACCGGCTGGATGTGGCGGGTGATGGAGCGGCTGGTCCACGGCGAGGCCGAAGTCGGCGAGATCGACCTGCTGCTGGACGTCACCTATCAGGTCGAGGGTCACACCATCTGTGCCCTGGGTGACGCCGCGGCCTGGCCGATCCAGGGCCTGATCCGCCACTTCCGGCCCGAGCTCGAGCGTCGCATCCTGGAACGCAAGCAGGCGGCCGCGGCGTGAGGATGTAGAGAATGACCAAGCTCACCATCGACGGCCGGGAAATCGAGGTCGAAGCCGGCGTGACCGTGCTGCAGGCCTGCGAGCTGGCCGGGATCGAGGTGCCGCGCTTCTGCTATCACGACCGCCTGTCGGTGGCCGGCAACTGCCGCATGTGCCTGGTCGAGATGGAACGCTCGCCCAAGCCGATCGCGTCCTGCGCCATGCCGGTCGGCGAGGGCATGGTGATCCGCACCAATACCCCCTCGGTGCGCAAGGCGCGCCAGGGGGTCATGGAGTTCCTGCTGATCAATCACCCCCTGGACTGCCCGATCTGCGATCAGGGTGGCGAGTGTGATCTGCAGGACCAGGCCATGGCCTATGGCTATGACCGCAGCCGCTATCACGAGAACAAGCGGGCCGTGAAGGAGAAGGAACTCGGTCCGATCATCAAGACGATCATGACCCGCTGCATCCACTGCACGCGCTGCATCCGCTTCGCCACCGAGATCGCCGGGGTCGAGGAGTTGGGCGCCACCGGCCGCGGCGAACACATGGAGGTCGGCACCTACGTCGAGAAGGCGCTGTCGAGCGAACTCGCCGGCAACATGATCGATCTCTGCCCGGTGGGGGCGCTGACCTCAAAGCCCTATGCCTTCGTCGCCCGGCCGTGGGAACTGGATAAGGTCGAATCGATCGATGCGCACGATGCCGTCGGCAGCAACATCCGCGTCGACCGGCGTGGCAGCGAGGTGATGCGGATCCTGCCGCGCCTGCACGAGGACGTGAACGAGGAGTGGATCTCCGACAAGACCCGCGCCGCGGTCGACGGCCTGTTGCGCCAGCGTCTGGACCGCCCCTACGTGCGCCGCGACGGACGCTTGCAACCGGCAAGCTGGGGCGAGGCGTTCACGGCCATCGCGGAACGGATCAAGGCCAGCAGCGGCGAGCGCCTCACCGCCATCGTCGGCGACATGGTCGATGCCGAGGCGATGACGGCGCTCAAGGACCTGATGGCGGCCCTGCAAAGCCCGCACCTGGATTGCCGCCAGGACGGCGCCAGGATCGGCGGCGGGCCGCGCGCCGGCTATCTCTTCAACACCACGATCGCCGGCATCGAGGAGGCCGACGCCCTGTTGCTGATCGGCAGCAACCCGCGCGCCGAGGCAAGCCTGGTCAACGCGCGCATCCGCAAGCGCTGGCTGCGCGGCGGCTTCCCGATCGGCGCCATCGGTCCGGCCGCGGACCTGACCTACAGGTACCAACACCTGGGCGCCGGACCCGAGACCTTGAGCGAGCTGGCGGCCGGCGGCCACTCCTTCTTCCAGCAGCTTCAGGAGGCCGAGCGGCCGATGCTGATTGTCGGCATGGGCGCGCTGGCCCGGTCCGACGGCGCGCAGGTGCTGTACGCGGCGCGGGCCCTGGCCGAGGCCACCGGCATGGTCACGGACGACTGGAACGGCTTCAACGTCCTGCACACCGCGGCCTCGCGGGTCGGCGGTCTCGACCTCGGCCTCTTGCCGGGCCCTGGCGGACGCGACGTCGCCGGCATCCTGGACGCTGCCGCCAAGGGCGGGATCGACCTGGTCTGGCTGTTGGGCGCGGACGAGATCGATACTTGGCCGCTGCGCCAGAGTTTCGTCGTCTACCAGGGTCATCACGGCGATGCCGGCGCCGGTTGCGCCGACGTGATCCTGCCAGGGGCGACCTATACCGAGAAGCCCGGCACCTGGGTCAACACCGAGGGCCGCGTCCAGCACGGCCGCCGCGCTGGCTTCCCCCCGGGAGATGCGCGCGAGGACTGGACCATCATCCGCGCCTTTTCCGACGTCATCGGCAAGCGGCTGCCGTACGACAACCTCGCCCAGGTGCGCCGCCGCATGGTCGAGATCGCGCCCGTGCTCGGGATCCTTGACGAGGCAGGCGGAGCCGAATGGGGTCCGTTCGGCGCCGGCGGGCCGATGACGGGCGAGCCGTTCGCCAACCCGATCCGGGACTTCTTCATGACCAACCCTATCTGCCGCGCCTCGACGGTGATGGCGGAGCTGAGCGGCCTGGCCGCGAGCTCGGCCGGAGCGACGGGCACCGATGGCTGAGTTCGCCGACACCTACCTCTGGCCGGGGGCGATCATGATCGCCCAGATCCTGGCGATCATCGTGCCGCTGCTGGTGCTGGTCGCCATGATGACGCTGTTCGAGCGGAAGGTGATGGCGGCGATGCAGCTGCGCATGGGGCCGAACGTGGTCGGCCCCTTCGGTCTGCTGCAGCCGGTGGCCGACGGCGTCAAGCTGTTCTTCAAGGAAACGGTGCTGCCGTCGGGTGCCAACAAGGTGGTCTTCATCGTCGCCCCGATGCTGACCTTCATCCTGAGCCTGGTGGCCTGGGCGGTGATTCCGTTCGCCGAAGGCGTGGTCCTGGCCGACATCAATGTCGGCATCCTCTACCTGTTCGCGATCTCTTCGCTGGGCGTCTACGGCATCATCATGGCCGGCTGGGCCTCGAACTCGAAGTACCCCTTCCTCGGCGCCTTGCGCTCGGCGGCGCAGATGGTCTCCTACGAGGTCTCGATCGGCTTCGTCATCATCACCGTGCTGCTCTGCGTCGGTTCCCTCAATCTGACCGACATTGTGCTGGCGCAGAAGAAGCTCTGGTTCTTCATTCCGCTGTTCCCGATGTTCATCGTCTTCTTCGTCTCGGCCCTGGCCGAGACCAACCGCCATCCCTTCGACCTGCCGGAAGCCGAGGCCGAGCTGGTGGCCGGCTATCAGGTCGAATACTCGTCCATGACCTTCGCCATGTTCTTCCTGGGCGAGTACGCCAACATGATCCTGATGAGCGCGATGACGGCCGTGCTGTTCCTGGGCGGCTGGCTGCCGCCGTTCGACATCGCGCCGTTCAACTGGATCCCGGGACCGATCTGGTTCGCCCTGAAGATCGGATTCCTGCTGTTCGTCTTCGTCTGGGTGCGCGCGACCCTGCCGCGCTATCGCTATGACCAGCTGATGCGGCTGGGCTGGAAGGTGTTCCTGCCGGCATCGCTGCTGTGGGTGGCGGTCACGGCCGGGACGCTGGTCGCGTTCGACTGGCTGCCGGCGCCGACATGAGCGTGGCCGCGATGACGCTCGACGCCGCAACCACGGCCGAATGCCGGGGAGGAAAGACATGAGCGTTCTCGACAGAGGCGCGCGGACCCTGCTGCTGTGGGAGATCGTCCGGGGCATGGGTTTGACCTTTCGCTACATGTTCCGCCGCCGCGCCACGCTGAACTATCCGTATGAAAAGGGGCCCCTGAGTCCGCGTTTCCGCGGCGAGCATGCGCTGCGTCGCTATCCCAACGGCGAGGAACGCTGCATCGCCTGCAAGCTGTGCGAGGCGATCTGTCCGGCGCTGGCCATCACCATCGAGGCCGAGCCGCGCGAGGACGGCAGCCGCCGCACGACGCGCTACGACATCGATATGACCAAGTGCATCTACTGCGGCCTGTGCCAGGAGGCCTGTCCGGTCGATGCCATTGTCGAGGGACCGAATTTCGAATATTCGACCGAGACCCGCGAAGAGCTGTTCTACGACAAGGAACGGCTGCTGGCGAACGGCGACCGCTGGGAACGCGAGATCGCGCAAAGCCTGCTGGCCGACGCGCCGTACCGATAGGCGAGGGGGAGGGGATGGCGATGGCGCCACGGCGCGGGGAGAGCGCGGCATGATTATCGCCGGGCTGACCTTCTATCTGCTGGCTGCGGTCACCACGGCCGCCGGCTTCATGGTCATCGCCGCCCGCAACCCGGTGCACTCGGTCCTTTTCCTGATTCTCGCCTTCTTCAACTCCGCCGGTCTGTTCGTCCTGATCGGCGCTGAGTTCCTGGCGATGATCCTGGTCGTGGTCTATGTCGGCGCCGTCGCCGTCCTGTTCCTGTTCGTGGTCATGATGTTGGATATCGACTTCGTACGGCTGCGTGAAGGCTTCCTGAATTACCTGCCGGTCGGCGCCCTGGTCGGTCTGATTCTGGTAGTCGAGCTGATGCTGGTGCTGAGCACTGCGAACGTGTCGACGGAGGCCGCCATAACCGGCAGCTTGCCGATACCGCCGCCCGGAGAGATCAGCAACACGCGTGCCATCGGCGAAGTCCTCTACACCCGCTACATCTATCTGTTCCAGGCCGCCGGCATGCTGCTGCTGATCGCGATGATCGGCGCCATCGTGCTCACCTTGCGGCAACGCGAGGTGCGCCGCCAGTCGATTAGCGCCCAGGTCAACCGGCCGCGCGAGGAGAGCGTCGAACTGAAGCAAGTGCAACCGGGGCAGGGGGCTTGAGGCGATGAGCATGGCTCTCTTCGAGATTGGTCTCGGCCACTATCTGAGCCTGGCGGCGATCCTGTTCACGCTCGGCATCTTCGGCATCTTCCTGAACCGCAAGAACGTCATCATCATCTTGATGTCGATCGAACTGATGCTCCTCGCCGTCAACATCAACCTGGTCGCCTTTTCCGCGTTCCTGAACGACCTGGTCGGGCAGATTTTCGCCATGTTCGTGCTCACGGTTGCCGCCGGCGAGGCCGCGATCGGGCTGGCCATCCTGGTGGTCTACTTCCGCGCCCGCGGCACGATCCAGGTCGAGGACATCAATCTGATGAAGGGCTGAGCGTAGCGTCGTGAGCATGTACCACATTATCGTCCTGCTGCCGGCTCTGGCGGCCGTGATCGCCGGCCTCGGCGGCCGCTGGATCGGTGATCGCGGCGCCCAGTGGGTGACCTGCGGCGCCGTGACGATCAGCGCGCTGTTGTCCCTGGTCGCCTTTTACGCCGTGGCCATCGGCGGCAACCCGGCTACGGTCGAGGTCCTCACCTGGATCGATTCCGGCAGCTTCGAGGTCTCCTGGGCGATCCGCGTCGACCAGCTGACCGCGGTCATGCTGGTGGTGGTCAACGTCGTCTCGGCGCTGGTGCACATCTACTCCGTCGGCTACATGGCGCACGACCCGCACATCCCGCGGTTCATGTCGTATCTGTCGCTGTTCACCTTCGCCATGCTGATGCTGGTGACGGCGGACAACTTCCTGCAGCTCTACTTCGGCTGGGAGGGCGTCGGCCTCGCCTCCTACCTGCTGATCGGCTTCTGGTACGAACGGCCGAGCGCCAACGCCGCGGCGATCAAGGCCTTCCTCGTCAACCGGATTGGCGATTTCGGTTTCGCCCTCGGCGTTCTCGCCATTTTCGTCACCTTCGGCAGCATCGACTTCGACGCCGTCTTCAGCGCCGCCCCCGAGATGCGCGAGGAGACGCTGAATTTCCTCGGCATGGAGCTCGACCTGCTGACGACGATCTGCGTCCTGCTGTTCATCGGCGCCATGGGCAAGTCGGCGCAGGTGCCGCTGCACACCTGGTTGCCCGATGCCATGGAAGGCCCGACGCCGGTCAGCGCCCTGATCCACGCCGCGACCATGGTCACCGCCGGCGTCTTCATGGTGGCGCGCAGCTCGCCCCTGTTCGAGTACTCGCCCGTGGCCCTGGGCGTGGTCACGGTGGTCGGCGCCTTCACCGCCTTCTTCGCCGCCACCGTCGGCCTGGTGCAGAACGACATCAAGCGCGTGGTCGCCTATTCGACCTGCAGCCAGCTTGGCTACATGTTCTTCGCCTGCGGCGTCGGCGCCTACGGGGCGGCGATCTTCCACCTGTTCACGCACGCCTTCTTCAAGGCGCTGCTGTTCCTGGGCTCGGGCTCGGTCATTCATGCCCTCGCCGACGAGCAGGACATGCGCAAGATGGGCGGCATGCGGAAGCTGCAGCCCTGGACCTACTGGACCATGTGGGCCGGCACGCTGTCGCTCGCCGGCGTGCCGTTCTTCGCCGGCTTCTATTCCAAGGACATGATCCTGGAGAGCGCCTTCGCCGCTGCCACCGGCCTTGGTGAATTCGCCTTCTATCTCGGCATCGCCGCCGCGGCGATGACGGCGTTCTATTCCTGCCGGCTGATGTTCATGACCTTCCACGGCGAGTCGCGGGCCCCGGCCGACGTCTACAGCCACGCCCACGAATCGCCGCCCGTGATCCTGATCCCGCTGGTCATCCTCGCCGTCGGTGCCGTCTTCTCCGGCATCCTGTTCAGCCACCTTTTCATCGGCGAGGGCCGCGCCGCCTTCTGGGACGCCTCGATCTTCGCCTTGGCCGAGCCCGACATCATCGAGGCCGCGCACCACGTCCCGCTCTGGGTCAAGGCGCTGCCGCTGATCGCCGCCGCCGCGGGCATCGCCACGGCCTGGCTGATGTACGTCCGCAGGCCGCAGATTCCCGGTCGCATCGTCGCCACGCACCGCGAGGCATACCTGTTCCTGCTCAACAAGTGGTATTTCGACGAACTCTACGAGGTGGTGCTGGTGCGCCCGACGAAATGGCTCGGCCGGCTGCTCTGGCAAGGCGGCGACGGGCGTCTCATCGACGGCTTCGGGCCTGACGGCGTCGCCGCCACGGTACTCGACCTGGCGCGGCGGGCGACGCTGCTGCAGACCGGCTACCTCTACCACTACGCCTTCGCCATGCTGATCGGCATCGCCGCCATCGTCACCTGGTATTTCCTCAGGCTCGGCGGGTGAGGCCACGATGAGCGATTGGCCGCTACTCTCCCTGGTCGTCTTCCTGCCGCTGGCGGGCGCCGCCTTCATCTTCCTGTTCGCGCGCGGCGAAAAGGACGTGGTCGATCAGAATTCCCGCAGCGTGGCATTGCTGACCACGGCCCTGACCTTCCTGATCTCGCTGGTTGTCTGGGCCAACTTCGAGACCGGTACGGCCGAGTTCCAGATGGTTGAGCGGCAGGCTTGGCTTGCCGAGGGCATCTCCTATCACCTGGGCGTGGACGGCATTTCGCTGTTGTTCGTGGTGCTGACCTCGCTGTTGATGCCGATCTGCATCCTGGCCAGCTGGGAAGCGATCCAGACCCGGGTCAAGGAGTACATGATCGCCTTCCTGGTCCTCGAGACCATGATGAACGGCGTCTTCTGCGCCCTCGACTTCGTGCTGTTCTTCCTGTTCTTCGAAGGCGGCCTGATCCCGATGTTCCTGATCATCGGCATCTGGGGCGGGACCCGGCGGATCTATTCCACCTTCAAATTCTTCCTCTATACGTTCCTGGGCTCGGTGCTGCTGCTGCTGGCGATGATCTACATGTACGCCAACGTCGGTACCACGGACATCCCGACCCTGATCGCCCATGAGTTCGCGCCCGAGGTGCAGACCTGGCTGTGGCTGGCGATGTTCGCGTCGTTCGCGGTCAAGCTGCCGATGTGGCCGGTGCACACCTGGCTGCCCGATGCCCATGTCGAGGCGCCGACCGCGGGTTCGGTGATCCTCGCCGGGGTGCTGCTGAAGATGGGCGGCTACGGCTTCCTGCGGTTCTCGATCCCGATGCTGCCGCTGGCCAGCGAACTGTTCGTGCCCCTGGTCTTCACGCTTTCCATCGTCGCCGTGATCTACACCTCGCTGGTCGCCTTGATGCAGGACGACATGAAGAAGCTGATCGCTTATTCCTCGGTGGCGCACATGGGCTTCGTCACTGTCGGCCTGTTCAGCTTCACGACGCAGGGCCTCGAGGGCGGGATCGTGCAGATGTTGAGCCACGGCATCGTCTCGGCGGCGCTGTTCCTCTGCGTCGGCGTCGTCTATGACCGCATACACAGCCGCGAAATCCGCGCCTACGGCGGCCTGGTCAACCGCATGCCGAAGTACGCCTTCGTCTTCATGGTCTTCATGCTGGCCTCGGTCGGGCTGCCGGGAACCACCGGCTTCGTCGGCGAATTCCTGGTCCTGGTCGGCGCCTTCCAGGTCGACACCTGGGTCGCGACCCTGACCGCGACCGGGATGATCCTCGGCGCTGCCTACATGCTCTGGCTCTATCGCCGGGTGATCTTTGGCGCCCTGGAGAAGGAGGAGCTGCGCTCGATCCTCGATCTGAACCGCCGGGAGATCGCCGTCTTCGCTCCGCTGGTTTTCATCGCCATCTTCTTCGGCTTCTATCCGGCTCCCTGGCTCGACGTCGTGCATGCCTCGGTCGCCAATCTGTTGGAACAGCATCAGGCGGCGCTTGCGGCGGCGGCGGACGCCGGCGCGATGCTGGCGGCGCGGTAGGGGAAGAAGGATGAACGACGTGCACAATTACGCCGCCGCGGGGCCGGAGATCTTTCTCGCCTGCACCGCCATGGCGCTGCTGATGCTGGGCGTCTTTCGCGGCAACGAGGGCACCCGCCTGATCAGCTGGCTTGCGGTCGTGGCCCTCGGCCTCGCCTTCGTCTGGGTCGCCATCATGCCGGACGGGCGCATCGTCACGTTCGCCGACGGCTTCGTCATCGACGGCTTTGCCCGGTTCGCCAAACTGCTGGTCCTGCTGGGAGCGGCTCTCGGCATCGTCATGTCGCTGGATTTCATCGAGCGCGAGCGCATGGCCCGCTTTGAGTATCCGGTGCTGCTGCTGCTGGCGACCCTCGGCATGCTGATGATGGTCTCGGCCAACGATCTGATCGCCCTTTACATGGGCGTCGAAGTGCAGAGCCTGGCGCTCTACGTCGTGGCGGCGATCCAGCGGGGCTCCGAGCGCTCTAGCGAGGCCGGTCTGAAGTATTTCGTGCTCGGCGCGCTGTCCTCCGGCATGCTGCTCTACGGCGCATCGATGATCTACGGTTTCACCGGCCACACCGGCTTTGAGGCCATTGCCCGTACGGTCGGGGCCCAGGACGGCACCTCGCTCGGCCTCATCGTCGGCATTGCCTTCCTGAGCGCGGGCCTGGCCTTCAAGGTCTCGGCCGTACCCTTCCATATGTGGACGCCGGATGTCTACGAAGGCGCCCCCACCCCGGTGACCGCTTTCCTCTCGGTGGCGCCGAAGATCGCCGCCGTCGCCCTTTTCATCCGCACCTTGATGACGCCGTTCACGGCCCTGACCGCGGACTGGCAGCAGATCATCGTCTTCATCTCGATCGCCTCGATGGTGCTGGGCGCCTTCGCCGCGATCGGTCAGAGCAACATCAAGCGGCTGATGGCCTACAGCTCCATCGGTCACATCGGCTATGCCCTGATCGGCCTCGCCACCGGAACCGTCGACGGCGTGCGCGCGACCCTGATCTACATGGCGATCTATCTGGCGATGAACGTCGGCACGTTCGCCTGCATTCTCTGCATGCGCCGGCGCGAGGGCATGGTCGAGGGGATCGACGACTTGGCCGGCCTCGACCGCAGCAACCGGCCGCTGGCACTGGCCCTGCTGATCTTCATGTTCTCGATGGCAGGGGTACCACCGACCGCCGGGTTCTTCGCCAAGTTCTACATCTTCCTGGCAGCGCTCGACGCCGGGCTCTACTGGCTGGCCGTGATCGGCGTACTGGCCAGCGTGGTCGGGGCCGTCTACTACCTGCGGATCGTCAAGGTGATGTATTTCGACGAGCCGGCCGAGCCGTTCGTCGGCCCGATCGGCGCCGAGATGCGGGCGATCCTGGCCGTCACCGGCATCTTCGTCGCCTTCTTCGTGCTGCAGCCCGGGCCAGTGATTGACAGCGCCCAAGCCGCTGCGGCCGCCCTGATGCCGTGAGCGCCTACTCGCCGAGCGACAGCTTCGACCTGCCAGGCAGCTTCCGGCCGCAACTTTACGAAAGCCTGGACAGCACCAACAACGAGGCCAAACGTCAGGCAGCCGCGGGGGCACCGGAAGGGACGCTGATCGTCGCGCGCCAGCAGCGCAGCGGCCGCGGCCGCCATGGGCGAAGCTGGCAGTCGCCGCCAGGCAACCTGTACTGCTCGCTGTTGCTGCGGCCACCCGGTCAGCTGCAAACCGCGGCACAGCTGTCGTTCGTCGCCGCCGTCGCCCTTGCCCAGACCCTGGACTCATGGATCGACGGGGCCCGCATCGCCCTGAAGTGGCCGAACGACGTGCTCGTCGACGGCGCCAAGATTTCCGGCATCCTGCTCGAGTCGGCCGCGGGCCCGGGCGGCCGCGTTGACTGGCTGGTGCTTGGCGTCGGCGTCAACATCGCAAGCCACCCGGCCGATCCGGTGCGGCCGTCGATCTCGCTTCACGCCGCCGGGGTCGGTGGCACAGCGGCGGACGAGGTGCTGCGGCGGCTGACGGCGGCATTTGAGCCGTGGTATGCCTGCTGGCGCGAGCAGGGCTTCGCTCCGGTCCACCGGGCCTGGAGCGCACGGGCGTCCGGCCTTGGAGCGCCGATCCGGGCGCAATTGACCTCCGGCATCGTCGAAGGCATTTTCGAGGGCCTCGATGCCGGCGGCGCGCTCCTCTACCGCACCGCCGGCGGCGAGCAAAGTCGGATCGAGGCCGGAGAGGTGTATTTCAGCGCGTGAGCCAATCAGTGGCGGACATGCCGCCCCCGGCGTGGGGCGAGGACGAGCTGGTTTTTCTGCCGCTCGGTGGTGCCGGCGAAATCGGCATGAACCTCAACCTCTATGGCCTCGCCGGCAAGTGGCTGATGGTCGACCTCGGCATCACCTTCGCCGACGACAGCCTGCCCGGCATCGACATCATCACCCCCGACCCGACCTTCATCGCCGAATGCCGCGAGGACCTGCTCGCTATCGTGTTGACGCACGCTCACGAAGATCACCTGGGCGCGGTGCCCTACCTTTGGCCCGCGCTCGAGTGCCCGGTATACGCCACGCCCTTCGCCGCCGCGGTGCTGCGGGGTAAGCTGCGCGAACATGGCCTGCTGGACGCCGTGCCGCTGCACGAGGTGCCGCTCGGCGGCAGTCTGCGCCTGGGGCCGTTCGAGCTTGAGTTCATTTCCATCACCCACTCCATACCCGAGCCGAACGCGCTGGCGATCCACACCGCGCTTGGCACCGTGCTGCATACCGGCGACTGGAAGCTGGATCCGACACCGCTGGTCGGCTGCGTTACCGACGAGGCAGCGCTGCGGGCCTTGGGCGAGGCGGGCGTTCTGGCCATGGTTTGCGATTCCACCAATGTTTTCGTCGATGGCGAGTCCGGTTCTGAAGCGAGCGTGCGCGAAAGCCTGGACCGCCTGATAGCGGGCCGGCGTGGCCGCATCGCCGTTTCCACGTTCTCCTCCAACATCGCCCGCATCAAGACGGTAGCCGCCGTCGCCGCGACGCATGGCCGGCACCTGGTCGTCGTCGGCCGCTCGCTGAAGCGTTTGATCCAAGCGGCGCGCGAAACCGGCTACATGGACGACTTCGGTCCGGCCCTGGAGGAGTCCGACGGCGGCTATCTGCCGCCGGAAAGCGTCCTCTACCTCTGCACTGGCTGCCAAGGCGAGCCGCGCGGAGCGATGGCGCGGATCGCCGCCGGTGAGCACTCGCAGGTGACGCTGGGCCAGGGCGACTTGGCGATCTTCTCCTCCAAGGTCATCCCCGGCAACGAGCGTCCAATCGATCACATGCAGGAGCTGCTCCGCGCCGCCGGCGTCGAGGTGATTAGCGAGCGGGGCCACTTCGTCCACGTCTCCGGCCATCCGTGCCGGGACGAGCTGACGCGCATGTACGAATGGGTGCGCCCGGCGATCGCCGTGCCGGTGCACGGCGAAAGGCGCCATCTGGCGGCGCACGCCCAGCTGGCCAACGAGCTGCAGATCGGCCGCGCCGTGGTCGCCCACAATGGCCAGATGTTGCGGCTGGCCCCGGGCGATGCCGAGATCATCGGCGAAGTACAGTCCGGGCGTTGGTACCGTGACGGCGAGCTGCTGATCGAGGCCGGTGCCGAGGCAATCAAGGAGCGCCGCCGTTTGATGTACAACGGCACTGCGATGGTGACGCTGGTGCTCGACAGCCGCGGCGAAATGATGGCTCCCCCCGCCCTGATGTTGCAAGGTATACCTGGCGACAATGGCGACGGTAGGCTTGACGAAATGGTCGAAGACGCGATCGAGGAGGCCTTGGCGCGGCTGTCCCGCGGCGCCAGGCGCGACGACGAGCGGGTCGAAGAGGCGGTCCGCATCGCCACCCGCCAGGCCCTGCGCCGGACCAGCGGCAAGCGCCCCGTGGTCGCGGCGCGGGTGGTCCGGATCTGACGATGCCGGCGCAGCATTGAGGAAGGAACGGATGATCGGTCGATTGAACCACGTAGCCATCGCCGTGCCGGATCTGGAGCAAGCGAGCCGGACCTATCGCGAGCGCCTCGGCGCCCGCGTCTCCGAGCCGGTTGCGGTGCCCGAGCAGGGTGTGACGACGGTGTTCGTCGAACTCGACAACACCAAGATCGAGCTCTTGCAAGTCCTCGGTGAGAACTCGCCGATTGCCGCTTTCCTGGCGCGCAATCCGTCCGGCGGCATCCATCACGTCTGTTATGAAGTCGACGATATCCAGGCCGCCCGCGATCATCTGCTCGCGGCCGGCGCCCGCGTCCTCGGCGACGGCGAGCCGCGGACCGGCGCCCACGGCAAGCCGGTCCTGTTTCTCCACCCGAAGGACTTCTGCGGCACGCTGATCGAGCTGGAGCAGGCCTGAGGCGCGCGTGATGAGCATTGCCACCGGCCTCATGGTCTATGGCATCATCTGGTGGCTGGTCTTCTTCTTGGCCCTGCCGATCGGTAACCGCACGCCCGAGGAAATCGGCGAGGCGGTGCAGCCGGGCCTGGCCGAGAGCGCGCCGGTGAAGCCGCGGCTCTGGCTGAAGGCGGCACTGACCACGTTCTTAGCCGGACTGCTGTGGGCCGTCTTCTACATTGTCGTCACTTACGACCTGCTCGGTTTCCGCACCTTCATCCAGGGCTGACAGTTTGCCGAGTGAGCCTCCGGGCAACCGACGTAATGGGTTCAGCGGCCACCGCGATTCGCTGATTCTGCCGCTTTGGCCGCCTCTGGTTCCACCGTGGCGGGTTGTTTTGGATGCTTTCAAGAAAGTTTTTTAGACTGACAAAATAGCAGAATTCAGCCGTTTACATGCCGATCTGGACTGACAAGCTAAAATTTGGACTTGCAAAGGCCGAAAAATCGGCCTCATAGTCGCCGCGCTGTCGGAGGTGCTTATTGCTTCTGACGCACGCTTGAAGGCGTTTCCTCCCAAAACTAGGGCCGTACCGTTTCGGGGCGGCCCTTTTTTCGCCCCCGCTGCCATCGTCATCTGAGTACCGGCCGTGGCCGCCGGCGCCGGAGCCGCCGTTGCCTTCGCTTCGCTGACCGCTTAATTAGGGGCCGAACGGACGCACCCGCCGGCCCGGGTCCGAGATCAGGATGGCGCGATGAAGCTCAGCCAGTATTTTCTGCCGGTGCTCAGGGAGACGCCGGCCGAGGCGCAAATCGTCTCGCACCGCCTGATGCTGCGCGCCGGCATGGTGCGGCAATCCTCAGCCGGCATCTATTCCTGGTTGCCGCTCGGTTTTCGCGTCCTGAAGAAGATCGAGCAGATCGTCCGCGAAGAGCAGAACGCCAGCGGCGCGCAAGAATTGTTGATGCCGACGATCCAGCCGGCCGACCTGTGGATCGAGAGCGGGCGCTACGAGGACTATGGCAAGGAGATGCTGCGGATTCAGGATCGGCACCAGCGGGCGATGCTTTACGGGCCGACCAACGAGGAGCAGATCACCGACATCTTCCGCAACACCATCAAGAGCTACCGCGACCTGCCGCGCAACCTCTATCACATCCAGTGGAAGTTTCGCGACGAGGTGCGCCCGCGCTTCGGCGTCATGCGCGGCCGCGAGTTCCTGATGAAGGACAACTATTCCTTCGACTTCGACTACGCCGGCGCCCGCCGTTCCTACAACAAGATGTTCGTCGCCTACCTCAGGACCTTCGCCCGCATGGGGCTGAAGGCGATCCCGATGGAGGCCGAGTCCGGACCGATCGGCGGCGACATGAGCCACGAGTTCCTGATCCTGGCCGAGACCGGCGAATCCAAGGTCTACTGCCATCGCGACTTCATCGACTTCAACCCGATCGAGCACGAGATCGACTACGACGCCGACCTCGAGCCGATCGTCGCCCGCTGGACCAGTTTGTATGCCGCCACCGACGACCGGCACGACCAGGCCCGCTTCGAGGCGCAAGTGCCGGAGGACAAGCGGCTCATCGCCCGGGGCATCGAGGTCGGCCACATCTTCTACTTCGGCGGTAAGTACGCCAAGCCGATGGGCGCCCTGGTCGCCGGCCCCGACGGCGAGATGACCCCGGTCGAGATGGGCTCGTACGGCATCGGTGTCTCGCGCCTGGTCGGTGCCATCATCGAGGCCTGCCACGACGACAACGGCATTGTCTGGCCGGAGCCTGTGGCCCCCTTCAAGGTCGGCCTGGTCAACTTGAAGCCGGGCGACGCGGAGTGCGACGAGCTTGCCGACGGACTATACCGCCAGCTGGGCGCGGCTGGTATCGAGGTGCTGCTGGACGACGTTGACGACCGCGCTGGGGCCAAATTCGCCACCATGGATCTGATCGGCCTGCCCTGGCAGCTGATCGTCGGTCCGCGCGGAGTCAAGGAGGGCACGGTCGAGATCAAGCGCCGCGCCGATGGCGAGCGCGAGACGCTGTCGCCCGAGTCGGCGCTGGCCAAGCTCAGCCGAGGCCCGACCGGGTAACATGTTCTCCGCCTTCGAATGGATGATGGCGGCGCGCTATCTGCGGGCGCGGCGCAGCGAGGGTTTCATTTCGGTCATCGCCGTCTTCTCGCTCCTCGGCATCGCCCTCGGCGTCGCCACGCTGATCATCGTCATGAGCGTCATGAACGGCTTCCGCAGCGAGCTTTTGGGCCGCATTCTCGGGCTGAACGGCCATTTCGTCGTGCAGAGCGCTGGCGGTGACACGAAGAACTACGGCGAGCTCGCAGACAAGCTGTCGCGGGTCGAAGGGGTCGTCCTGGCGGCTCCGATCATCGAGGGACAGGTGATGGCCACGGCCAACAATCAGGCCGGCGGCGCCCTGGTGCGGGGGATCAGCCCGGCCGACCTGACCGCCCGCAAGCTCATCGCCGGCAACATTCGGACCGGCAACCTGGATGCCTTCGCGGGCCGCGACGCCGTGCTGATCGGCGACCGCCTGGCCCGCAAGATGGGGGTCAACGTCGGCGACAAGATCACCTTGATCTCGCCGCAAGGCACCGTGACGCCCTTCGGTTCGGTGCCCCGGCACAAGGCCTACACCGTCGTCGCCACCTTCCAGGTCGGCATGTACGAGTACGATTCCACCTTCGTCTTCATGCCGCTCGAAGCGGCGCAGACCTATTTTCGCATGCCGGAGGCGGCCTCCGGCATCGAGGTTTTCGTCGACCGGCCCGACCGCGTCGACCGCTACCGCGCGGCGATCCGCCGACAGGTCGGCGCCGAGGCCCGGATTACCGACTGGCAGCGCATCAACTCGCACTTCTTCAACGCGCTGCAGGTCGAACGCAACGTCATGTTCCTGATCTTGACGCTGATCATCCTGGTCGCCGCCTTCAACATCATCTCCAGCCTGATCATGCTGGTGCAGGACAAGGGCAAGCAGATCGCGATCCTGCGCACCATCGGCGCCACCCGCGGCAGCATCATGCGCATCTTCTTCCTCGCCGGGGCCTCGATCGGGGTCGTCGGCACCATCGCCGGCTTCGTCCTCGGCCTCGCCTTCTGCCTCAACATCGAGAGCATCCGCCGCTTCCTCGAGAGCCTGACCGGCACCGAGCTGTTCGCCGCCGAGATCTACTTCCTCTCGCGGCTGCCGGCGGAGATCGATCCGACCGAGGTCGCCTCGGTGGTGGCGATGGCCCTGGCCCTGTCGTTCCTGGCCACGGTCTATCCGTCCTGGCGGGCCGCCAGCATCGATCCGGTCGAGGCGCTGCGTTATGAGTGAGGTCCTCGCCCTCGAGGGCATCCGCCGCACCTTCCAGCAAGGCGAGGCCCACCTCGAAGTGTTGCGCGGCGCGAGCTTGCATGTCACCGCCGGCGAGGTGGTCGCCCTGGTCGGACCGTCCGGCTCCGGTAAATCGACCTTGCTGCACCTTGCCGGCCTGCTGGAACGGCCGGATGACGGCCGCATCATCGTCGACGGCACCGCCTGCCAGCACATCTCCGAGGCCGAACGCACGCTGCTGCGGCGGCGCAAGATCGGTTTCGTCTATCAGTTCCACCACCTGTTGCCCGAGTTTTCGGCCCTGGAGAACGTAATGCTGCCGCGGCGCATCGCCGGGCGCGGCAAGGAAGAGGCGCGCACGCGCGCCGCCGAAATTCTGCGTACGCTTGGTCTCGGCGAGCGGCTGGAGCACCGCCCGGCCCAGCTCTCCGGCGGCGAGCAGCAACGCGTGGCGATCGCCCGCGCCGTGGCCAACCAGCCGGTGCTGCTGCTTGCCGACGAGCCGACCGGCAACTTGGACCAGCGCACCGCCGACGTGGTTTTCGAGCAGCTCCTCAGGCTTGCCCACGACCATGGCCTGGCCGCGCTGGTGGCCACCCACAATACGCAACTCGCCGGCCGCATGGACCGGATCGTGCGACTGGACGGCGGGATCCTGGTCGCGGGCTGAATTTTCCAGGGCCGGTCGCCGCCCGGCGCTGACGCCGGCGCCCGGTTGTGGGATCATGGGGCGGCACCGAATCGTCGCCGGTCGGGGAAATGACACACGCCGATTTCGTCCATCTGCACGTCCATTCGGCCTATTCGCTGGCCGAGGGGGCGATCCAGATCAAGACCCTGGCGCAGCTCTGCCGGGACCAGGCGATGCCGGCGCTGGCCCTGACCGACAGCAACAACCTGTTCGGCGCCCTCGAGTTCTCCGAAGTGATGGCCGAGGCCGGGGTACAGCCGATCATCGGCTGCGCGCTGGCCCTGATGCCGGAAGGCGAGGGGCGCAACGGCAACGGTCGGCGACGGCCTGAGCGGCTGGTCCTGCTGGCCCAGGACGAGGCCGGCTATCGCAACCTGATGAAGCTGTCCTCGCGCGCCTTTCTCGCCAGCGCCGGCAGCGAGCCGCCTGAAGTCAGGCTGGAAGACCTGGAAGCGCACAGTCAGGGCCTGCTCTGTCTGACCGGCGGCGCCGAGGGCCCGGTCGGCGCCCTGCTGCTGGCGGGGCGACAGGGCGAGGCGCGGGCCCTGACGGAACGGCTGACGGGATTCTTCCCGGGACGCCTGTATATCGAGCTGCAGCGCCACGGCACGGCACCTGAACGGCAGACGGAAGCAGCCTTCCTCGATTTCGCCTACGAGCTCGAGCTGCCGCTCGTCGCCAGCAACGACGTTTATTTCGCCCATCGCGAGCTGTACGAAGCGCACGACGCGCTGCTCTGCATCGAGCAAGGGGTGCTGCTGTCCGAGCGCGCCCGCTGGCGGGTCACGCCCGAGCACTGCTTCAAGTCCGCGGCGGAGATGCGGGCGCTGTTCGAGGACCTGCCCGAAGCGGTCGCCAATACCGTGACGATCGCCCGCCGCTGCGCCTACCGGGTGCCCAAGCGCCAGCCGATCCTGCCGCGCTTCAGCGCCGCCGACGGCCGCGGCGAGCCGGAGCTGATGCGCGAGATGGCGGAGCAGGGGCTGGAGGAGCGGCTTCGCGATCACGTCTTCACAGAGGAAATGTCATCGGCGCAACGAGAGAGCGCCGCCGCGCCCTATCGACAGGGCCTCGCCTTCGAGCTTGACGTCATCAGCTCGATGGGCTTCGCCGGCTATTTCCTGATCGTCGCCGACTTCATCCAATGGGCCAAGCGCGAGGCGATCCCGGTCGGGCCGGGGCGGGGCTCCGGCGCCGGCTCGCTGGTCGCCTGGTCGCTGAAGATCACCGACCTCGACCCGCTGCGCTTCGGCCTGCTGTTCGAGCGCTTCCTCAACCCCGAGCGCGTCTCGATGCCGGATTTCGACATCGACTTCTGCCAGGACCAGCGCGATCAGGTGATCCGCTACGTGCAGGAAAAGTACGGTCACGACCAGGTGGCGCAGATCATCACCTTCGGCAAGTTGCAGGCGCGGGCGGTGCTGCGTGACGTCGGCCGCGTGCTGGCCTTGCCCTACGGCCAGGTCGACCGACTATGCAAGCTGGTGCCCTACAACCCGGCCAACCCGATAAGCCTGGGGCAGGCGCTAGAAGCGGAGCCGCGGCTCGAGGAGGAGCGCCGCCAGGATCCGATGGTGGCCCGCCTGATCGACATCGCATTGAAGCTGGAGGGTCTCTACCGTCACGCCTCGACGCATGCCGCCGGGGTCGTCATCGGCGACCGGCCGCTGGACGAGCTGGTGCCGCTCTACCGCGACCCGCGCTCGGAAATGCCGGTGACCCAGTTCAACATGAAATGGGTGGAGACGGCCGGCCTGATCAAGTTCGATTTCCTCGGCCTGAAGACGCTGACCGTGCTCGACCGCGCGGTCGGGCTTCTGGCCCGGCGCGGCGTCCCGCTCGATCTCGCCCGCCTGCCGCTCGACGACCGGCCGACCTACGAGATGCTGCAGCGCGCCGAGGCGGTCGGGGTCTTCCAGTTTGAGAGCGGCGGCATGCGCGACCTGTTGCGCGACGCGGTGCCGGCCAACATCGAAGACCTGATCGCGCTGGTCGCCCTCTATCGGCCGGGGCCGATGGAAAACATCCCCAAGTACATCGCCTGCAAGCACGGCCGCGAGCGGCCGGAGTTCCTGCACGAAACCATCGAGCCGGTGGTCAAGGATACCTACGGCGTCATCATCTATCAGGAACAGGTGATGCAGATCGCCCAAGTCTTCGCCGGCTTCACGCTGGGCCAGGCAGATTTGCTGCGCCGGGCGATGGGCAAGAAGATCAAGGCCGAAATGCAGGCCCAGCGCGATACCTTCGTCGACGGCGCCGTCGCCAAGGGGGTCAGCCCCGACCGCGCCGCCTATGTCTTCGACCTGGTCGACAAGTTCGCCGGTTACGGCTTCAACAAGGCGCACTCGGCCGGCTATGCGCTGCTGGCCTATCAGACCGCCTACCTGAAGGCCAACCATCCGGTCGAGTTCCTGGCCGCCGCCATGACCCTGGACCAGGGCCATACCGACAAGCTCAACATCTACCGCCAGGAGCTTGACCGACTCGGCATCGCCCTGCTGCCGCCCGACATCAACCGCTCCGACGTCGACTTTGCGGTCGAGCATCAGGACGGCGGGGTCGGGGCGATCCGCTATGCCCTGGCGGCGATCCGCAACGTCGGCCGCGAAGCGATGCGCGCCCTGGTCGAGGAACGGCGCCGCAACGGCCCGTTTCAGGACATTTGGGACTTCGCCCGGCGCATGGATCACCGCCAGGTGAACAAGCGGCAGCTGGAGAACCTGGCCCGCGCCGGCGCTTTCGACAGCCTGCTGGAGAACCGGGCCCAGGTGCTCTCCACGGTCGATCTGCTGCTGCGTTTCGCCAACCGCTCGGCCCAGGAGCGCGAAAGCCAGCAGAGCAGCCTGTTCGGCGACGCCGCGGGCGGCGCGCCCGAGCCCGCGCCGCCGTTGCCGCTGGTGCCCGCGTGGAACCAGACCGAGAAGCTGGGGCACGAATTCGACGCCGTCGGCTTCTACCTCTCGGCGCACCCGCTCGACGCCTATCGCCTGGCGCTGCAGAAGTCGAGCGTGGTCAGCTATTCCGAGCTGAAGGAGCGGATGGCCCGCGGCGGCAGCCACTTCAGGCTGGCCGGCACCGTGCTGGCCAAGCGCGAGCGCAACTCCGCCCGCGGCAACCGCTACGCCTTCGTGCAGCTCTCCGACGCCAGCGGCATGTACGAGGTCACCGCCTTCCAGGAAACGCTGGCCGCCAACCGCGAGCTGTTGGAGCCGGGCCGCTCGGTGATGCTGGAGGTCGAGGCCCGCGACGACGGCGAGCAGCCGCGGCTGACGGTGCAGAAGATCAGCGATATCGAGCAGGTCAGTGCCGCGCGCGGCGGCGATGTCCGCATCTTCGTCAGGGACGCACGGCCGCTGCCCGGGCTGAAAGTCCTGCTGGAGCAGCATCGCGGCGGCCGTTCCGGGGTGCACCTGCTGCTGCAGATCGACGCCGGCCGCGAGGTCGAGGTCGCGCTCAAGGGCCGTTACGCCATGGGCCGCGAGATCCGCAACGCCCTCAAGGCGGTGCCCGGCGTCGTCGACGTCCACGAAGTCTAGAACTGCGGCAGGCGCCGGGCTAAGCTTGCGCATGAGCGACGCGTATATCCAGCGCACCTATGGCGCCGCCGAGATCGGCTTCGGCGAGAAGCCGGGGATCGTCGTCGTCGACTACCAGCTCGGCTTCACCGATCCGCAGTACCCCCTGGGCGGGGCGCCGTTGATCCAGCGCGGCGTTCAGAACACCGAGCGCCTGCTGCGTGTCGCGCGCCGCTGCAACGTGCCCGTGGCGGTCTGCAACACCGCCTACATGAACGAGCGCGAGATGCCCTATTGGAAGGTCGGCGCGGTGCGCGAGAGCTTCCTCCACGACCATCCCTCGGTGGCGCTGGACCCGCGCATCTACGAGCCGGACTACGACCTCAAGGTCTGCAAGAGCGCGGCCTCGATCTTTTTCAACACCACGGTCGCCGCCTATTTCGCCAAGGAGCGGGTCGATACCGTCATCGTCACCGGCTGCGTCACCTCGGGCTGCATCCGCGCCAGCGTCATCGACAGCTTCAGCCATCGCTTCCGCACCATCGTCCCCGAGGACTGTGTCGGCGATCATGACGAGGGGCCGCACCGCGACAATCTGCGCGACGTCGGGCGGCGCTATGCCGACATTTCCAGCGCCGACGCCTGCATCGCCTACATCGAGGACTGGCGCGGCCGCAACGCCTGAGGCGCGGCAGCCGCTTGAAATCGGCGCCGGTTCGGTCTAATTACCTCAGCCATCGAACCCACACGCGGGTCTTGGTGCTGCGGCGAGACAACCCCACAGCGCCTTCCGGTGTCCGAACCCTCGGATCGACGACCTGCGGCGGCAGAACCGGAGAATGAAGCATGAATGCGACCGAACTACCGTCCTTTACCATGCGCCAGCTGCTCGAGGCGGGCGTCCACTTCGGCCACCAGACGCACCGCTGGAACCCGAAGATGGCGCCCTACATCTACGGCTCGCGCAACAACATCCACATCATGGACCTGCGCGAGACGGTGCCGATGCTGTATCGGGCGCTGGAAGCGGTGCGCGAGGTCATCGCCAACGGCGGCCGCCTGCTCTTCGTCGGCACCAAGCGGCAAGCTTCGACCATGATCGCCGACGCGGCCCAGCGCTGCGGCCAGTATTACGTCAACCACCGTTGGCTCGGCGGCATGCTGACCAACTGGAAGACGATCTCCAACTCGATCCGCCGCCTGCGCGAGCTGGAAGAGCGTCTGGAAAGCGGCGAGGACTTGGGCCTGACCAAGAAGGAGCTGCTGCGGCTGACCCGCGAGCGCGGCAAGCTCAGCCGCGCCCTCGGCGGCATCAAGGACATGGGCGGACTGCCGGACATTCTCTTCGTCATCGATACGGTGAAGGAAAGCATCGCCATCCACGAGGCCAACAAACTGGGCATCCCGGTGATCGGCATCGTCGACAGCAATGCCGATCCGGAAGACGTGACCTACCCCGTGCCCGGCAACGATGACGCCGCCCGGGCCATCGAACTCTACCTCGACCTGGCGGCCCGCGCCGTCATCACCGGACTGCAGCGCGAGCAGCAGGCCGCCGGCGTCGACATCGGCGCCTCGGAGGATCTGGTCGGCGAGCTGCCGGCGGACGAAGAGGGGACCCCGGCAGGAGCCGGGGGCGACGATAAGACCGTCCCGGCGGCTTCCCCATCCGAAGCGGACACGGCCACCGACGAAAAGGCGGCGGCTGCGTCCGAACAAGCCGCCCCGGCAGCAGCCGCGGAAGAGGTCAAGCCGACCGCCTGACTACAGGTTTTGGTCGTCCAAGTGTATTCACAGTCAATTTGTTACGTCTATTATTTCTTGAAATAGGTGAAAAACATGACGGAAATCACGGCCAGTCAGGTTAAAAACCTGCGCGAAAAGACCGGGGCCGGCATGATGGACTGCAAGAAAGCCCTCCAGGAATGCGCCGGCGATCTCGAGGCGGCGCAGGACTGGCTGCGCACCAAGGGTTTGGCGGCGGCGCAGAAAAAGGCCGGCCGCGTGGCCGCGGACGGCTTGGTGGCCCTGGCGGTTGGCGAGCGCACCGGCAGCCTGGTCGAGGTCAATTCAGAGACCGACTTCGTCGCCCGCAACGACGAATTTAAAGCCTTCGTCGGTAACGTGGCGACCCAGGTGGCGGCGAGCGGCGGCGACGTCGAGGCGCTGAAGGCGGCGAGCTATCCCGGTGCCGGTCACAGCGTGCAGGAGGAACTGACGCGCCTGATCGCCACCATCGGCGAGAACTTGGTCCTGCGTCGGGCGGCCTGCCTTCAGGTCGACCAGGGAGTGATCGGCTCCTATGTGCACAGCGCCGCGAGTCCCGGCCTCGGCCGCATCGGCGTCATTGTCGCCCTGCAGTCGGGCGCCGACAGCGCCGCTCTGGAGCCCCTGGCCAAGCAGATCGCCATGCATATCGCCGCGGCCGCGCCGCAGTCGGTCGACGTCGCCGATCTCGACGCCGAGGTCGTTGCGCGCGAACGCGCGGTACTGGCGGAGCAGGCCCGCGAATCGGGCCGGCCGGAGAATATCATCGAGAAAATGGTCGAGGGCCGCCTGCGCAAGTTCTATCAGGACGCGGTGCTGTTGGAGCAGACCTGGGTCCACGACGGCGAGAGCTCGGTAGCCAAGGTGCTGGCCGAGGCCGCAAAAAGCCTCGGCGCCCCGGTCCGGGTCTCGGGTTTCGTGCGCTTCGCCCTGGGCGAGGGCCTGGAGAACCCCGGCTAGACGCACTTCCCGGCAGCAGCCCGATACCTTAGCCGGGGCCCGCGACCGCAAGCGCTTTACGTGCCCTCGCGGGGGTTTTGGTGTAAGGTTTCCGCCGTCGCGCGTACCCGCGACCATGCCGCGAGCGCTATCAGACTGCGCCATTGCCACCGGTGATGTCGATGCCCCAGACCGAAGCTAACAAGGCCGATGTCGCGTCGCCGGCAATTCCTTATCAGCGCGTCCTGTTAAAGATTTCCGGCGAGGCCCTGATGGCCCAGTCCGAATACGGGATCGATTTCGCGGCGGTCAGACGCATCGCCCGCGAGATCAAGGACGTCCACGATCTGGGGATCGAAATTTGCCTGGTCGTCGGCGGCGGCAACATCTTCCGCGGCGTCTCCGGCGCCACCTTCGGCATGGCCCGGGCCAGCGCCGATTACATGGGCATGCTGGCCACCGTGATGAACGGCCTGGCACTGCAGAATGCGCTCGAGCAGATCGATCTGCCGACCAGGGTCCAGTCGGCCATTCGGATGGACGCGATCTGCGAGCCCTATATCGGCCGGCGGGCGACCCGTCACATGGAAAAGGGCCGCGTGGTGATCTTCGCTGCCGGCACCGGCAATCCGTTTTTTACCACCGACACTACGGCGGCGTTGCGGGCGGCGGAAATGGGCTGCGACGTTCTGCTCAAGGCCACCCAGGTCGACGGCGTCTACAGCGCCGACCCAAAGCAGGACGCACGCGCCGTGCGTTTCCAACAGCTGACCTATCATGAGGTTCTGACCCGCGACCTGAAGGTGATGGACGCTTCGGCGATTGCCCTGGCGCGCGAAAACGCGATTCCGATTATCGTATTTTCAATCCACGAGCCCGGCGCCTTCGAGGCCGTGCTTGCTGGACGGGGGCGCTTCACCATCGTCAAGGAAGGAGACTGACCCGTGGCCGATCCAGATCTCAAGGACCTGAAGCGGCGCATGAATGGGGCTGTCGAGGTCTTGCGGCAAGAATTCGGCGGATTGCGGACCGGCCGTGCCTCGACGAGCTTGCTGGAGCCGATCGTGGTTGAGGCCTATGGCGCACAGATGCCGCTCAATCAGCTCGGCACCATCAGCGTGCCGGAGCCACGAATGCTAAGCGTCCAGGTCTGGGACCGTTCGGTGGTCGGCGCGGTGGAGAAGGCCATCCGCACCTCGGGCCTCGGCCTCAATCCGGTGACGGAAGGACAGACCCTTCGGCTGCCGATCCCGGAACTGACTGAGGAACGCCGCCGCGAACTCAGCCGGATTGCCGCCAAATACGCGGAACAGGCCCGGGTCGCCGCGCGCAATGTCCGGCGCGACGGCATGGATCACCTGAAGCGGCTGGAAAAAGACGGCGAAATCAGCCAAGACGAGCACCACATGTACGGCGACGACATCCAGAAGCTGACCGATGAGTTCATCGCCGCGATAGACAAGTTACTGGCCGAAAAAGAACAGGAAATCATGCAGGTCTGAAGGATGAGCTCGCCGTCCCCGAAACCCGACGCGCTGCCGCCGCCGGCCCACGTCGCCATCATCATGGATGGCAATGGCCGCTGGGCGAAGGCCCGAGGTCTGCCGCGCGCCGTCGGCCATCAGCGGGGGGCGGAATCGGTGCGCCGGGTCGTCGAAGGGGCCCAGGCGATGGGGATTTCCTATTTGACCCTCTATGCCTTCTCCTCCGAGAACTGGAAACGCCCGGCGGCGGAAATCGATGATCTGATGGCGCTCTTGCGCCTGTATCTGCGCCGCGAGCTGGCCGAGCTGCACCGCGACAACGTCCGCCTGCGCTTTATTGGCGACCGCGAGCGTCTGCCGCACGACATCATTCCGCTATTGGACGACGGTGAGCGCTTGACCGCCGGAAATACCGGCCTGACCCTGGTCCTGGCCATCAACTACGGCAGCCATGCCGAGATCATTAATGCGACCCGCCGCATAGCTGACGCCGTCGCCAAGGGCGTGCTCGCCGTCTCCGAAATCGAGGAAGGCCTTTTCAATCGCTATCTGGAGACCGCGGATATTCCCGATCCGGATCTGCTGATCCGCACCAGCGGCGAGCAGCGGCTGAGTAACTTCCTGCTCTGGCAGGCGGCCTATGCCGAGCTGGTCTTCATGGACACGCTTTGGCCCGACTTCGACAAGGATTGTCTGAGAGATGCAGTGAATGAGTATCATCGCCGAGAACGACGTTACGGTGCCACGAGCGGCTGAGACGTCAGCAGGCAACCTGCACCAGCGCGTCCTCTCGGCCGTGGTGCTGATGCCGGCCGTACTGGCGCTCGTCTATCTCGGCGGCTGGCCGTTCGCCGCGCTGGTGGCGGTCGCGGCGGTTCTCATGATCGTTGAATGGCAACGACTGACCGGCGGCGGCCGAGACGATCTGATTGCCGCCGCCCAGTCGCTGATCGCCCTCATCGCCATCCTTCTGACCTTGCAACAGGCCGTAGGCGCGGCCATCGTGGCGTTGCTGGCCGGAGTGCTTCTGGTCGCCGGCCTGGCCCGCTGGCGGGGCGCCCGTGCGTCATGGCCGGCTCTGGGCACGCTGTGGCTGGTGCTGCCCTGCCTGGCCTTGGTCTGGCTACGCTCGGCGACGGCCGCAGGTCTCGAGCTGCTGTTCGGCCTGCTGCTCGTGGTCTGGGCCTGCGACACGGCTGCCTACTTCGTTGGACGCGGCTTCGGCGGACCGCGTTTGGCGCCGCGTTGGAGCCCGAACAAGACCTGGGCCGGCCTGGCCGGAGGCTGCCTTGGCTCGGCGGCGGTTGCCGGCCTCTGGGCGCACGCGACCGGACTGGCATCGGCCGGCGAGGCGGCCGCCGCCGGTGCCACGCTGGCGATCGTGGCCCAACTCGGGGATATTTCGGAAAGTGGAGTGAAGCGGCGCTTCGGCGTCAAGGACAGCGGCAACCTGATCCCTGGACACGGCGGTCTGCTGGATCGCGTTGACGGTCTCCTGTTCGCCGCACCGGCAACGGTGGTTATGGTATTGCTTGGGGGAAGGGGACTGGCATGAACGTTTCTTGGGCCAAGGCTGACGCGGCGCCACGCCGGGTCTCGATTCTTGGCTCCACCGGCTCCATCGGCAACAGCACGCTTGACCTGATCGGACGCAATCGCGACAGCTATGAAGTCGAGGCCCTGACCGCGTACAGCAACGTCACGCTTTTGGCCGGTCAGGCCCGGGCCGTTGACGCCAAGCTTGCCGTGATCGGCGACGAACGTCGCTATGCCGAATTGAAGGCGGAGCTTGAAGGCAGCGGCATCGAAGTCGCCGCCGGCATGGCCGCGCTGGTCGAGGCGGCGCAGCGCCCTGCGGCCTGGGTGATGGCCGGCATCGTCGGCGCCGCCGGCCTCGAACCCACGCTCGCCGCGGTCCGGCGGGGTGCCGTCGTCGCCCTGGCCAACAAGGAATGCCTGGTTTGCACCGGCGCCCTGATGCTGGAAGAGGTGCGTCGCAGCGGCGCTACGCTGTTGCCAGTCGATTCCGAGCACAACGCGATCTTTCAGGTTTTCGACTTCGCGCGGCCGAGCGCCGTCGAGCGGGTCATCCTGACCGCATCCGGCGGCCCGTTCCTGCACTGCCAGCTATCAGAATTGAAGCAGGTCACGCTCGAGCAGGCGGTGGCCCATCCGAACTGGGACATGGGCGCCAAGATCTCGATCGACTCGGCGACGATGATGAACAAGGGCCTGGAGCTGATCGAGGCCAGCCATCTGTTTCCTGTGGCGCCCGAACAGCTCGAGGTGCTGATCCACCCGCAGTCGGTGGTGCACAGCATGGTCGCCTACGTCGACGGCGCCGTGCTGGCGCAACTCGGCGCGCCGGACATGCGCACGCCCATCGCCCACACCCTGGCTTGGCCCGAGCGGATCAAAACGCCGGCCAAGCGCCTCGATCTGACCGAGATCGGCAAGCTTACTTTTCACGCGCCCGACGAAAAGCGCTTTCCGGCGCTTCGACTGGCCCGCGAAGCATTGCACAACGGCGGCTCGGCCCCGATCGTGCTGAACGCCGCCAACGAGGTCGCGGTGCAGGCCTTCACCGAGCGGCGAATAGGGTTCCTTCGGATTGTCGAGATCGTCGACGAGGTACTGCAACGCTCGCCGATGGAGCAGATCTCCAGCCTCGACGACGTGCGGGATGCGGATCGCCGCGCGCGCGCCATCGCCGTCGAACTATCCGATCTCGTTCCGAGCCAAGGCGATGCATCGTAACCGGCCGGTCGAGGTTTCATGTCAGTAGTTATCGATATTTCGACGACGATCATCGCCTTCGTGGTGCTGTTGACCGTTCTGGTCTTCGTGCACGAGATGGGGCACTACCTAGCGGCGCGATGGTGTGGCGTGCGGGTCGAAACCTTCTCCATCGGCTTCGGGCCCGAACTCTTTGGCTGGACCGACCGCAAGCAGACGCGCTGGAAAATCGCGGTCCTGCCGTTCGGCGGTTTCGTCAAGTTCTTTGGCGACCTCAACGCAACAAGCGCGCCCGACGGCAGTCTGCTTGACAAGCTGACACCGGAAGAGCGGAAGGTCGCCTTTCATCACAAGGGATTGCTGCAGCGCATGGCCATCGTCATTGCCGGCCCGCTGGCCAACATCCTTTACGCCATCCTGATCCTGACCACCGTTTTCGTCGCCTACGGACAGCGGGCGACACCGCCCGAAGTCGGTCGCGTCATCGAGGGCGCCGCCGCCGCGGCCGCCGGTTTCCAACGCGGCGATGTGGTGCTGGCGATCGACCAGCGGAGTATCAGCCGCTTCGAGGCGGTGATCGAAGCCGCGCTCCTGAATCCGGGACGCCGGCTCTCGTTCCTGGTCCGGCGCGGCGAGCGCGAACTCACGCTGCAAGCAACGCCGGAACCCTTCACCACCTCCGAGTTGGACGGCATCGAACGGGAAGTCGGCGAACTGGGCCTCTACCCGGCAAGCCAGGCGGTGGTCGGCAAGGTGCTGCCCGATGGTGCGGCCGCTGAGGCCGGCTTCGCGGTGGGCGATCGCATCGTTGCCGTCAACGACCAGCAAATCGTCCATTTCCAAGACCTGCAGGACATCGTCGGCGCCAGCGGCGGAGGTCAGCTCACCGTCACCGTCGAGCGCGGCATGGAGCTACTCAAGATCAAGGTCGCGCCGCGCTATCAAAGCCTCTCCTTGGGCGATGGCGGTAGCGTCGAGCGCTGGCTGCTCGGCATTCAGAATGCGCCGCGGCCGCTGGTCCGATATGCGCCGCCCCAGGCGGCGGCCGAGGCGGTGCGGACCTCCGCCGATATGGTGGTGCGGACCGTCGACTATCTGGGCGAGATGATCAGCGGCGACCGCGGCACCGAGGACCTTGGCGGACCGCTGCGAATCGCGCACGCATCCGGTCAGGCGGCGCGCGTGGGCGTCGAGCAGCTGATCATGCTGTCGGTGTTGCTGTCGCTGAATCTAGGCCTGATCAACCTGCTGCCGATCCCCGTTCTCGATGGCGGGCACTTGCTTTTGTATCTTTGCGAGGCGGTGCGGGGCCGTCCCTTGACCGAGCGTATGCAGGAGTATGCTTTTCGTTTCGGGCTGGCGATGATATTGAGCTTGGCCATCTTCGTGACCTGGAACGACTTGGTGCAGCTGAAGGTGGTCGATTTCATCGTCGGTATTTTCTAGCGGGGACGGCCGAATACAGGGGGGCGTCGCGTTGCGTAGAGTGATCCTGGGGTTGGTCGCGGCGGTAATGATCGCCGGCCTCCACGCCGGCGGCGTTGTTGCCCAGTCCGCGGGCGGGATCATTCGCGAGATCCGGATCGAGGGTAACAACCGGATCGAGACCGAAACCATCCTCACCCGCCTGCTGCTAGCCCCCGGCGACCGCTACGACCCCGCGCGCGCCGACCGGTCGCTTAAAGCGCTGGTCGATTCCGGACTTTTCGCCGACGTTGTCGTTCGTCTGCAGGGCGACATTCTGGTGGTCACCGTGTTGGAGAATCCGGTGATCAATCGCATCGCTTTCGAGGGCAACAAACGCATTCCCGACGAAACCCTGGAAACCGAGGTGACCCTGCGGCCACGCGAAGTATACACGCGGCGCAAGATTCAATCCGACGCCCAACGCATCCAGCAGATCTACCGCCGCAGCGGTCGCTTCGCCGCCACCGTCGAACCGAAGGTCATCAACCTGCCGCAAAACCGCGTCGATGTCGTCTTCGAGATCAACGAGGGCCCGCTCACGGGTATCCGCAAGATCGACTTCATCGGCAACCGCGCGTTCAGCGACGGCAAGCTGCGCGACATCATCGTCACTAAGGAAACGGCCTGGTACCGCTTCTTTTCGACCACCGACACTTACGACCCTGACCGCCTGACCCTAGACCGGGACCTCCTGCGGCGCTTTTATCACGAGCGCGGCTATGCCGACTTCCGGGTGGTCTCGGCCGTCGCCGAACTGATGGCTAATCGCGAGGCGTTTTTCGTCACCTTCATGGTCGAAGAAGGCGAGTTGTACAAGTTCGGCGAGATCACCGTCAGCACGACACTGAAGAACCTGGACCCCGAGTCGTTGCGCAGCGAGCTGACGACCAGCGAGGGCAGCACCTTCAATGCGACCGCCATCGAAGACAGCCGGGTGGCCCTGACCTTCGCGCTGGGCCGTCTCGGCTATGCCTTCGTCGACGTACGCCCGCGCATCAAACGCGATCGTGAAACGCTGACGATCAGCGTCAATTACGACATTCAGGAAGGCCCCCGCGTCTACGTCGAGCGGATCAACATCACCGGAAACGTGCGTACGCTGGACAAGGTCATCCGACGCGAGTTCCGCGTCGCCGAAGGCGATGCCTTCAACACCGCCAAGCTGCGCCGCTCGCGCGAGCGCATCCGCTCGCTCGGCTTCTTCGACAAGGTCGAGATGACGCAGGAGCAGGGCGCGCGTCCGGACCGGGTGATCGTCAACATGGACGTGCAGGAACGTTCGACCGGCGAGCTGACCTTCGGCGCCGGCTTCTCCAGCGCGGAATCACTGATCGGCGACATCTCGATCCGGGAACGCAACCTGCTCGGCCGCGGCCAGGATCTAAGGCTGTCGTTAACCGCCTCATTCGTCCGCCAGCAACTCGACCTCTCGTTCACCGAGCCCTATTTCCTGGACCGCGAGGTTGCCGCCGGCTTCGACCTGTTCCGCACCTTGCGCGACCTGCAGAGCCGCAGCTCCTTCGACCAGCGACTGACCGGCGGGCGGCTTAGGTCCTCGTTCGCGATCAGCGAGCGGCTCAGCAACGCCTGGCGCTATACGATACGAGAAGACAAGATCGGCGACGTCGACAGCAATGCCTCAGTCTTCATCCAGGACGAAAAAGGAAACCAGATCGCCTCGTCGATCGGCACGACCCTGACCTACGACCGCCTGGACGACCGCTTCCTGCCGACCTCCGGCTTTCGCATCAGCGGCGGACCGGAGATCGCTGGGCTGGGCGGCGACGTGCGGTACCTGCAGACAACCGCCCGGGCGATCTACTATTATCCGTTCACGACCGACTATGTGGGCAGCGTCGGCCTCAACGTCGGCAACATCACCGGGATTGACGACGACGTCTCGATCGTCAACCGCTTTTTCATCGGCGGTGACAGTTTTCGGGGTTTCGAGACTGGTGGCCTCGGCCCGCGCGACAGTGCGACAGGGGATTCCTTGGGCGCCAACAGCTACATCGTCGGTACCGCCGAGCTGCGCTTCCCGATCGCCTTCATTCGCGAGTTCGGGGTCCTGGGCCGTATCTTCACCGAGGTCGGCACCGCCTTCGATGTCGATGTCAGCGGACCGACCTTGCTCGACGAAAGCTCGCCGCGCGTCTCCGCCGGCGTCGGCCTCTCCTGGGCCTCGCCGTTCGGCCCCTTGCGTATTGACATTGCTCAGCCGTTGGTCGAGGAAAGCTTCGATAAGGACGAGCTTTTTCGATTCAGCTTCGGGACCCGGTTCTAGATGCGGCTAGCGACGCTCACGCAGCTCCTTGTGCTGACATTAGCCATCATCCTCGGCGGACCCTTGGACGTGGCTGTGGCCCAGTCGCTGCCCGCGGCAAAGGTCGCGGTGGTCGATTATCAGCGTGTGCTCAAGGACTCGGATGCGGGGCGCGATATCCATCGTCAGATCGACGCCTATCGAAAGACGCTGCAGGAAAAAATCAAGCGGGAAGAGGACAAGCTGCGCGAAGCCGAAGACGAACTCAAGCGCCAGCGCGGGACGCTCAAGCCCGACGACTTCGACAAGCGTCGCCGGCAATTCGAAGAGAAGGTGATCGCCTTGCAACGGCAGGCGCAAGATTGGATGCGCACCCTGGAACAGAGCTACCAGGAGTCGATGTCGCGGCTGCATGAGCCGTTGCTGCCCCTGGTGCGCGAGATGACGCAGCAGCGCGGCTACAACATCGTGGTCGACAATTCCAAGGTCTTGGTGGTCGCCAATGAGCGGGACTTGACGGACGAAGTGATCCAGCAGCTGAACAAGAAAGTGCCGAAGATCCAGGTCCCGAAGCCGAAGACCCAATAGGTATGGCCGATCCGAGATTCTTCGACAATCACGGCCCCTTCACACTGGCCCGATTGGCCGAGCTGAGCGGTGCCGCGCTTGCCGAGGACAGTGATCCCGAGCGGCTGATCCGCGATATTGGCCCCTTGGAGAGCGCCGGCGCCGACGAGCTCAGCTTTCTCGACAACAAGGCTTATCTCGACGAATTCCGCACCAGTGCGGCTGGCGCCTGCGTGGTGGCGGGCCGCTATCGGGACCAGGCGCCCCAGGGCATGGCACTGCTGCTGAGCGAGCAGCCGTACAAGGTCTATGCCAGGATTGCCCAGGCGTTCTATCCGCTGCCGGAGATCCGCTCCGGTATCGCCCCGAGCGCCCGCGTTGCCGAAGATGCCAAGATCGGCGCGGGCAGCGAGCTTGGTGCCAACGTGGTCGTCGGCCCGCGGTCCGAGATCGGCCGCGACTGCTTGCTCGAGGCCAACGTCGTCATCGGCGCCGGCGTCATCATCGGTGATAACTGCCGGCTGCATGCGGGCGTCGTCGTTTCGCATAGCATCATCGGCGACCGCGTCGTGCTGTTTCCTGGCGCCAAGATCGGCCAAGACGGCTTCGGCTTTGCCATCGATCCCGCCGGCCACGTCCGAGTGCCGCAGGTCGGGCGGGTCAGGATCGGCGATGACTGCGTCATCGGCGCCAATTCGACCATCGATCGCGGGCATGTTCGCGACACGGTGATCGGCTCGGGCTGCTGGATTGATAATCTGGTGCAGATCGGGCACAACGTGGAACTGGGTCGTGGCTGCATCATCGTCGCACTGGCCGGCATTTCCGGCAGCACCAAGCTCGGTAATCTGGTCGCCCTCGGCGGCCAGGCGGGCGTCGCCGGTCATCTACAGATCGGTGACGGAGCCCAAATCGGGGCGCAGAGCGGCGTCATGAACGACGTTCCCGGGGGCGCCCGGGTGGTCGGATCGCCGGCGCAGCCGGCAGCGGAGTTTTTCCGTCAGGTGGCTGTACTGCGGCGCCTTGCCGGACGAAGGAGCAGCAAGGAATGAACGCTACGCCGACGACCGGCGAACTCGGCACGCTCGACATCATCCGTATCATGCAGATGATCCCGCACCGCTATCCCCTGCTGATGGTTGACCGCCTGGTGGATATCGTCCCAGGAACCTCGGCCACGGGCATCAAGAACGTCACCATCAACGAGCCGCAGTTTCAGGGCCATTTTCCAGGAGCCCCGGTGATGCCCGGGGTGATGATCGTCGAAGCCATGGCGCAGACGGCAGGCATTCTCGCGGTTCACTCGCTGGGACCCGAGGCCGAAGGCCGGAAGGTCTACTTCATGTCCATCGACGCCTGCAGGTTCCGGCGTCCGGTGGTCCCGGGCGACGTCATGCAGATCAAGGTGACCAAGCTGCGAAGCCGGGGCAGCGTCTGGCGCTTCGAAGGCGTCGTCATGGTCAATGGCCACCGCGCCGCCGAGGCCAAGTACTCGGCGATGATCCTGGACGACTGAGGCGCCATGACCGCGATTCATCCCACGGCCATCGTCGAAGCCGGCGCCAGCCTAGGCGAGGGGGTCCGGATCGGCCCTTATTGCGTGGTCGGGCCGCAGGTGCGGCTGGCCGACGGAGTCGTCCTGGAATCGCACGTCGTCGTTGCGGGCAGGACCGCGATCGGCGCCGGCACCCGCGTCTACCCATTCGCTTCGATCGGGACGCCGCCGCAGGACATGAAATTCGCCGGCGAAGACTCCGAACTCATCATCGGTGCCCGCAACGTCATCCGCGAGCACGTCACCATGAATCCCGGCACCGCCGGCGGCGGCATGATCACGCGGGTCGGCGACGATGGCCTGTTCATGATCGCCGCGCACGTCGCCCACGATTGCCTGATCGGCGACCATGTCATTCTGGCCAACAACGCGACCCTGGCCGGCCATGTGACGCTGCACGATTACGTCATCGTCGGCGGCATGTCGGCCGTACACCAGTTCGTGCGCATCGGCAGTCACGCCATGATCGGCGGCGTCACCGGGATCGGCAAGGACGTCATCCCCTATGCCGCGGCGACCGGCAACCGTGCCAGCCTCGCCGGCCTCAACGTCGTCGGCCTGAAGCGGCGCGGCTTCGACCGCGACACCGTGCACGCGATCCGCATCGCCTATCACATGCTGTTCGAGGATGAAGGAACGCTGGAGCAGCGGGTCGAGCGCATCGCCGAGCGCTTCGCCGACAATCGAGCGGTGATGACGATCGTTGATTTCGTCCGCGTGGACGCGACGCGCCCGCTTTGCCAGCCGTCGATCGACCGTGAGCGCTAGGCTGGGGATCGTCGCCGGTTCCGGCGGCGTGCCACGACAACTGATCGAGCGCTGCCGCGCCCTCAACCGCGAAGTCTTCGTCGTCGCCATCAACGGCGAGACAGAGAACGAGACGGTGGCGGATGTCCCGCACGAATGGATCGACGTCGCCGCGATCGGACGCGCAGTCGCCGCGCTGCAGAACGCGGGCTGCGAAGAGGTCTGCTTTATCGGTCCGGTCAAACGTCCGAACTTCGGCAGCCTGAAGCCCGACTGGCAGGGCATCAAGCTGTTGCCCAAGGTCATCGCCGCCGCCCGAGAGGGCGATGACGCCGTCCTCTCGGTGATCATCGACCATGTCGAAGCGTCCGGTTTCAGGGTCGTGGGCGTCGATGAGGTCTTGCAGCAGATCGCGGCGCCGCACGGCCCCTTGGGCCGTCACCGCCCCTCCGCGGAGGAGGAAGCGGACATCGCCAAGGGCATCGCCGTAATCCATGCCCTGGGGCCCTTCGATGTCGGGCAGGGGGCGGTGGTGCGGGCCGGGCAAGTGCTGGCGATCGAGGCCGCCGAAGGCACCGACGCCATGCTCGCGCGCTGCGCCGAGCTCCGCCGGGAACGGCCCCACGGGGTTCTGGTGAAATGTCCCAAGCCCGCGCAGGATCGGCGCGTCGACCTGCCGACCATCGGCCCGCGCACGGTCGCCGGCGCGGCCGCGGCCGGTCTGCGCGGGATTGCCGTCGCTGCGCAGAACAGTCTGATCGCCGAGCGCGAGGCGACGGTAAGTGCCGCCGATGATCATGGCCTCTTCGTTGTCGGCGTCGACGTGGAGGCTCTGCGCTGAGCGACCGGCAACGCCATCTTCTGCTGGTCGCCGGCGAACCGTCGGGCGACCTTCTCGGCGGCCGGCTGATGGCCGCCCTGCGCCATAGGTGCGGCGATGCGATCCGGTTTTCCGGCGTCGGCGGCGAGCACATGACGGCGCAAGGACTGGACAGCCTGTTTCCCATCTCGGACCTCTCGGTCATGGGCTTCTTCGAGGTGCTGCCGCGGTTGCCGAGGTTGCTGGCGCGACTGAAGCAGGTGCGCGAGGCGGCGCTCGATCTGCGGCCCGAGGCCTTGGTGACGATCGATGCGCCGGGCTTCAATTTCCGCCTGGCCAAACGGCTTTCGGGCGCCGGCATCGCCCGCATCCACTACGTCGCGCCGACGGTCTGGGCCTGGCGCCCCGGGCGGGCCAAGGAAATCGCCGGATGTCTCGAGCACCTGATGACCTTCCTGCCCTTCGAGCCAGCTTACTTCGAGCCGCATGGCCTGCCAAGCAGCTTCGTCGGCCATCCGGCGGTGGAGGCCGCAGGCGGTGACGGGATCGGCTTCAGGCGTCGCCACGGGGTCGAAGCCGCGGCGCCGCTTCTGGTCGTGCTGCCGGGCAGCCGACGGATGGAGATCGAGAGACATCTGCCGATCTTCGAAGCCGCGGTGCGGCGCCTGCGCGATCGCTGGCCGCGGCTGGCCACCGCGGTGCCGGCGGCGCCGGGCGTCGCCGACAGCGTGATCACCGCCGTCGGCCGCTGGCCCGGACGCAATCTCACGGTGCTGGGCGAGGCCGAGAAGCTCGATGCCTTCGCGGCGGCGGAGGCCGCCCTTGCCGTCTCCGGCACGGTCGCCCTGGAACTTGCTCTCGCGAGCACCCCCACGGTCATCGCCTATCGCGGCAACCCGCTCTCGGCCGCCATCGTCCGACGGCTGGCGCTGGTGCGCTATGCATCGCTGGTCAACATCCTGCTGCAGCGCGAGGAACAGCCCGAGCGGCTGCAGGAGAACTGCCGCCCGGACCAGCTCTCGGATGCGGTCGCCGGACTCCTGGCTCAAGGCCGCCAGCGTACAGCTAAGGCCACGGCCTGCACGATCCGCCGGATGCTCACGCCCGACGGCGCCCGGCCAAGTCAGAAAGCGGCCGATGTCGTGCTGCGGGTTGCCGACGAGTTTGCCCGCGCCGCCGCTCACGCCGCGCCCGCGCGCTGATTGCCACGCTAAGGCCCGGCGCGGCGTCCTCAGCCCGTCAACACCGCTATCGAGCAGTAAAGCGCCACCACGGCGATCGCCGCCCCGACAATGACCGGCCAGCGGGCGAGCCGGAGACCGAGCGGCCGATGATTATCGTTGGCAGCCCGCCCCGCTCGCGGGCGCGGCGTCGTGATGCCGAGCCCCCGGCTCGGCGTTCGCCGCATGCTCCTGTCGGCGCGTCCGTGGGCCTCTTTGATCATATGCGGCTCCAGGCGATCCGTCTCCCTCCGCCTGCTCGCCCCGAAACGGAGCACAGCCTCAGCTACGCTTACTCAACGGCACATAAGGCCGTTTTGTTTCGCCGGTATAAAGCTGGCGCGGCCGGCCGATCTTCTGCGAGGGATCTTGGACCATTTCGTTCCATTGGGCGACCCAACCGACGGTCCGCGCCAGCGCGAAGATCGCTGTGAACATGCTGGTCGGGAAGCCCATGGCCCGCAGAATGATGCCGGAATAGAAGTCGACATTGGGATAGAGCTTGCGCTCGACGAAGTAGTCGTCTTCGAGGGCGATGCGCTCCAACTCCATTGCCAGCTTCAGCAACGGCTCTTCCTTGACCCCAAGCTCGTCCAGAACTTCGTGGCAGGTATCCTGTATGACCTTGGCCCGGGGATCGTAGTTCTTATAGACCCGGTGGCCGAAGCCCATCAGGCGGAAGGGGTCGTCCTTGTCCTTGGCCCGCTGCAGATACTCAGGGATGTTCTTGGCGTCGCCGATCTGCCCCAGCATGTTCAGCACCGCCTCGTTGGCGCCGCCATGCGCCGGGCCCCAGAGGCAGGCGATCCCGGCAGCGATGCACGCGAACGGGTTGGCGCCGGAGGAACCGGCGAGGCGCACCGTTGATGTCGAAGCGTTCTGTTCGTGATCGGCGTGCAGGATGAAGATCCGGTCCATGGCGCGGGACAGGATCGGGTTGACGACGTATTCCTCGGCCGGCACGCCGAAGGTCATGCGCAGGAAGTTCTCGGCATAGTTCAGATCATTGCGCGGATACATGAACGGCTGACCCAGGGAATATTTGTAGGCCATCGCCGCGATGGTCGGCACCTTCGCTATCAGCCGGAAGCTGGCCACCATGCGATGGTGCGGATCGTCGATGTCGAGGCTGTCGTGGTAAAACGCCGACATCGCCCCGACCACGCCGACCAGCACCGCCATCGGATGCGCGTCGCGGCGGAAACCGCGGAACAGCTGGGCCAGCTGCTCGTGGATCATCGTGTGGTAGGTGACGTCACGGAGAAACTTCTGCCTTTGCGACGCGGTTGGCAGCTCGCCGTATAGCAGCAGGTAGCAGACCTCCATGAAGTCGCTCTGTTCGGCCAGCTCGTCGATCGAATAGCCACGGTAGAGCAGGATTCCCTCGTCGCCATCGATGTAGGTGATCTTGCTCTCGCAGCTGGCCGTGGCGGTAAAGCCCGGGTCATAGGTGAAATGGCCGGTCTCGGTGTAAAGCCGCCTGATGTCGATGACTTTGGGGCCCAGCGTACCGTTCATGAGCGGCAGCTCCAGCCCCGTGTTGCCGGTGGTTTCGGTGAGCAGTCTGACAGATTTATCCATCGCTTCCCCTGTTGGATTGTTCCGACGCGGCTGCGGCCGGCCATAAGGTTATGCCCGTCGTCGCGTCGACACGGGTCTCGTTCGCCGACCATTATACTCAAAGCGAACAGTCCCGAGTAAATAGGCTTTGACGGCTTCTGCCGCCTGCGCTCACTTAACGGTTCAGTTGTACCGCATAAGGCCTTGTGGCTACTGCAACCGGGCCGTGGCCTGATCACCGATTCTGGCCAGGCTCTCGTCCCGGCCCAGCACCGCCAGCACTTCATAAATGCCCGGCGAGGCGCTGCGACCCGTCAGCGCCGCGCGCAGCGGCTGTGCCACCTGACCGAGCTTGATGCCGCGCGCGCCCGCGAAAGCCTTGATCGTGGCCTCCAGGACTTCGGGAGTCCACTCGGCCAAGCCGGCAAGCTGGGGCTGAAGTCCGCCCAACAGGCGACGCGCCTCGTCGGAAAGAATGGCCTTTGCCTTGTCGTCGGGAACCAGGGGCCGTCGCACCAGACAGAAGGCGGCGGCATCCGCGAGTTCGCGAATGGTTTTGGCGCGCGCCTTCAACAGCGGCATGGCGACAGCGAGGCGGCTGCGCTCGGCGTCCGCTGGCGGCGTCGCGAGCGCGGCCACGGTCAGCCGCAAAAGCCGCTCGTCGTCGGCCTCGCGCATATAATGGCCGTTCAGGTTTTCCAGCTTGGCGAAGTCGAAGCGGGCGGCCGACTTGCCCACGGCATCGAGGTCGAACCAGCCGATCGCCCGTTCGCGTGAAATGATCTCGGCATCGCCATGGCTCCAGCCAAGCCTGAGCAGATAGTTGCAGATCGCCTCCGGCAGGAAACCCATCGCGCGGTAGTCCTGGACGCTGAGGGCGCCGTGGCGCTTCGACAGCTTGGCGCCGTCGGGGCCGTGGATCAGCGGGATGTGGGCGAAGGCCGGGGGGGGCCAGCCCAAGGCGTTGTAGATCATCAGCTGCCGGCCGGCGTTGGTCAGATGGTCGTCGCCGCGAATGACGTGGCTGATCTCCATGTCGTGGTCGTCGACGACCACGGCCAGCATGTAGGTCGGCGAGCCGTCGCCCCTGAGCAGCACCATGTCGTCGAGCTGCTCGTTGCGGGTCACGACGTCGCCCTGCACCAGGTCGTGGACCACGGTCTCGCCGTGCAGCGGCGCTTTGATTCGAACCACCGGCTTGACTCCGGCCGGCGCCGCCGCCGGGTCGCGGTCGCGCCAAAGACCATCGTAGAGCCGGCTCCGGCCCTCGGCGCGGGCGTGCTGGCGCATCGCTTCCAGCTCTTCCGCCGTGGCGTAGCAGTAGTAGGCTTGGCCGGCGTCGAGCAGCTGACGCACCACTTCCTGGTGCCGTGCCTGGCGCGAGGCCTGCGAGACCGCTTCGCCGTCCCAGTCGAGGCCGAGCCAGCGCAGACCGTCATGGATCGCCTCGACCGCCTCGGGCGTCGAGCGGGCACGGTCGGTATCCTCGATGCGCAGCAGGAAGCGGCCGCCGTGGTGCTTGGTGAACAGCCAATTGAACAGCGCCGTGCGCGCCCCGCCGATATGCAGAAAACCGGTGGGCGAGGGGGCAAATCGGGTGACGACGCTCATGAATTCCCGTCTTGGGCCGGGCCGGCTAGAATGCCCGAAGGGCCCGTTCCCTATCACATCGCTGGCGACGTGGCGATAGCGGCGGGAGACATGCTCGCCGAACGACCGATCAGAGCGGAATCGCGCGAGCCGCGCCCTTGGCCGGCGCGGCTCGCCGCTCGCGCCGCGCTTGCCTTCGGGGCCGAGCGCGGCCGCTGGTTCCTCTGGACGCCGGCGTTGCTCGGCTTTGGCATCGCCGCCTATTTCGCCCTGCCGAGCGACCCGCCCCTGTGGCTTGGACCTAGCCTGGCCCCGGCCGCCGCCTTGCTCGCCCTGCTCGCGCGTCGCCGCCAAGTCTTGCTGCTGCTCTGCCTGGCCGCTGCTCTGTTCGCCGCCGGCTTTACCGCGGCCGATCTCAGGACCCGCGCGGTCGCGGCGCCGGTGTTGGAGAAGCGGCTCGGCCCGGTCAACGTCGAAGGACGCATCGCGGCGGTGATGGGCACGAGCGTGGGCCGGCGCCTGGTGATCGAAGCGCCGACGGTCGAGCGTCTTCCTGCAGCGGCGACCCCTGGCCGGATCCGCCTTTCCTTGCGCGGCGAGAATGGCAGCGATCTCGTCGTCGGCGAGGTCGTGCGGCTCCGCGCCATCCTGCTGCCGCCGCCGGCACCGGCGGCACCTGGCGCCTTCGACTTCGCCCGCCAGGCCTGGTTCGAGGGCCTGGGCGCGGTCGGCTTCGCGTTCGGCACGGCGCAACGCGTCGACGCCGCAGGCGATGGCGGCAGCTCGCTGAAGATGACGCTCGGCCGCCTGCGCCAGCAGCTCGCGGCTCGGATCCGCCAGGCCATACCGGGACCGTCGGGCGCCATTGCCGCCGCGCTGATGACCGGCGATCGCGGCGCCATTCCCGAAGCGGTGCTGACGGCGATGCGCGATTCCGGCCTGGCCCACCTGTTGGCCATCTCGGGCCTGCATATCGGGCTGGTGGCCTCGCTAGTGTTCTTCGGCGTGCGCGCGCTGTTGGCCTGCTCGGAGTACCTGGCGCTGCACCGCCCGATCAAGAAATGGGCGGCGCTGGCGGCGCTCGGCGGCGCCTTCGCCTACCTGATCCTGACGGGGGCGACGGTGCCGACCCAACGCGCCTTCCTGATGGTGGCGCTGGTCCTGCTGGCGGTGCTGACCGATCGCAGCGCCCTGTCGATGCGGACCGTCGCCTGGGCGGCGCTGGCTATCCTGCTGCTGGCGCCGGAAAGCCTGCTCTCCGTCAGCTTCCAGATGTCCTTCGCCGCCGTGGTCGCGCTGATCGCCACCTACGAGGGCTTCGGCCCGCGCATCGCCGAGTGGCGCCGGCAGGCCCCATGGCCCAGGCGGGCGGGCCTTTATCTCGTCGGCGTCGCCGTTACCACCCTGGTCGCCAGCCTGGCAACCATGCCGTTCGCCGCCTTCCACTTCAATCAGGTCAGCCACTACGGCCTCGCCGCCAACCTGCTGGCGGTACCGCTGATGGCACTGTGGATCATGCCTTGGGCGATCCTCGCCTTCGTCCTGATGCCGCTCGGCCTCGAGGCCGTGGCGCTGACGCCGATGGGTGGCGGCATTACGGCGATGACGACAATCGCCTCCAGCGTGGCTTCCTGGCCGGGCGCCGTCTCGCGGCTGCCGGCGGCGCCGGTGCTGGCGATCGGCCTGATCGCGCTGGGCGGGCTGTGGCTTTGTCTTTGGACGAAAGGCTGGCGTTGGGCCGGCATCGGCCTGATCGCGGCCGGCTGCGCGCTCGGTCTGTCGGCCCGGCCGCCGGACCTGTTGATCGACGACAGCGGCCGGCTCGCTGCGGTGCGAACCGCCGACGGCGGCCTCAGCTTCTCGCGCGCGGCCTCCGGCTATCAAAGCGAGACCTGGCTGCGGCGCTCGGGCCTGTTCGCGGCCGCGAGGGACGGCGGCTTCGTCTGCGACCGGCTGGGCTGCACCGCCAAGCGCGAAGGCTTGGTGCTGGCCTACGTGCGCGACGGCCGAGGCTTGGACGAAGACTGCCGGCGGGCCTACGTCGTGCTCAGCGCAACCCCCGTGCGCGGGTCCTGTCCGGCGCGACTGGTCGTCGATCGCTTCGACCTCTGGCGCGAAGGGGCACACGCGATCTGGCTCGACGGCTCGGTCCTCAAGGTGCTGACGGTGGCGGAACTGCGCGGCGAGCGGCTTTGGGCCCCGGCGCGCGGGCGGGCCCGCTGGCGCGAGCCTCAGTAGCGGCGGTAGAGACCGACCAGGCAGCCCTGGATACGTACCCGGTCCGGCGGGAAAATGCGGGTCTCGTAAGCTTGGTTCGCGGGCTCCAGCGCCACCGAGTTGCCGCGCCGGCGCAGCCGCTTCAGCGTCGCCTCCTCGTTGTCCACCAGGGCGACGACGATGGTGCCGTTGTCGGCCGTCTCGCTGCGGCAGATGATGGCGGTATCGCCATCGAGGATGCCGGCTTCGATCATCGAATCGCCGGCGACCTCGAGCGCGAAATGCTCACCCGATCCCAGCATGCTGGCCGGGACGCTGATCGAATGGGAGGGATCGCGCAGCGCTTCGATCGGCGTACCTGCGGCGATGCGCCCGTACAGCGGCATGCTGACGAGGTCGTCGTCCGCTTCCTTGGCCCGGGCCACCGGCCCCGGGAAGCCGCCCTCGACGACGCTCGGCCGGAAACCGCGATGCCCGCCGACGCTGGCCGCGTCGGGCAGTTTCAGGACCTCCAGGGCCCTGGCCCGGTGCGGCATGCGCCTGAGGAAGCCGCGCTCTTCCAGGGCCGTGATCAGCCGATGGATGCCGGACTTCGACCTCAGGTTCAACGCCTCCTTCATCTCGTCGAAGGAGGGCGAGATGCCGTGCTGCTCCAGGTGACGGTTGATGAAGGTCAGAAGTTCGTGCTGCTTGCGCGTCAACATCGGCGGTTTCGCCCTAGATTTAGAACCAAACGGGAACGATACCGCATGTTCTAGTTTGGTTCTCGTCGAGCGTCAAGCTGTTTCTCTGAACCCGGCGGGGGCCGGTCAAATCGCGCCCACTTCCACGTCAAGGGGGACGATCTCGATGCGCTCGCCGGCCGTGGCGGCGGGGGCGTGCGGCGGCCGCACCGCCAGACAGTCGGCGTTGGCGAGGTGCGAGAGCATGGAGGAGTCCTGTTTCTCGAACGGCGTCGCCACCAACTCGCCCTCGGCGTTGCGCGCCAGGCTCGCGCGCAGGTAATCCTCGCGCCGGTCGTTGGCGACGAGGTCGCGGCCCAGCACAGCGCTTCGCCGCAATCCCTCGTCCGCCGGCAGGCCCAGCATCTTGCGCAGGGCCGGCCGCAGGAAGATCAGGCCGCAGACCAGCGAGGAGACCGGGTTCCCCGGCATCCCCATCATCGCCGTTCCGCCGAGGCGGCCGAACATCAGCGGCTTGCCCGGGCGCATGGCGATCTGCCAAAACTCCAGCTGCAATCCCTCTTGTCCGAGAACACTGCGGATCAGGTCGTGCTCGCCCACGGAAGCGCCGCCCAAGGTCACCAGCATGTCGACGCCGGCGGCGCCCGCGGCCAGCCGCCGCACCGAGGCGGCATCGTCCCTGGCGATGCCGAGGTCGACCGCTTCGCCGCCGGCGGCCTCGACCAGGGCCGCCAGCGCCAGCGCGTTGGAGCTGACGATCTGGTTCGGGCCGATCGGCTCGCCGGGCCGGACGATCTCATCGCCGGTGGCCAGCAGGGCGACGCGCGGGCGGCGCCGGACCGCGAGCCAGGGCACGTTCATCGCCGCGGCGAGGCCGATCTCGCGCGCACCGAGCAGGCGGCCGGCGCGAAGGCCGACGTCGCCGGCGCGGAAGTCAAGGCCGGCGGGCCGGATGTAGCGGCCCTTCGCGGCAGCCTCCCGCACCACCACGGCGCCGTCGTCGCCTCCGCCCTCCGCATCCTCCTGGATAACGATGGCATCCGCACCCTTCGGCACCGGGCCACCGGTGAAGATGCGCACGGCCTCGCCGGGACCGACCGCACCCGCGAAGGCCTGTCCGGCCGGGGCCTCGCCGATGCAGCTCAGCCTCGCCGGCACCTTCGCCACGTCCTCGGCCCGGACCGCGTAGCCGTCCATGGCCGAGACGTCGGCCGGCGGCTGCGTCACCCGGGCGACCACGTCCTCGGCCAGCGCGCGGCCGCGGGCATGCGCCAGATCGACGGTCTCGGCCGGCAGCAGCGGCAGCTCGGCAAGGATGCGGTCCAGGGCCTCTCGGACGGAGATCACGCGAGTGCTACTCCGCCTCGAAGGTGCCGGATTTGCCGCCCGACTTGCGGCGCAGGCGGATCTCGCCGATGCGCATGCCGCGGTCGACGGATTTGCACATGTCGTAGACGGTCAGCGCCGCCACCGAAACCGCGGTCAGCGCCTCCATCTCGACGCCGGTGCGTCCGGTTATCTTCACCGTGGCGGTGATGCGGACGGCGCTGGAAGCTTCCTCGGGCACCAGCTCCACCACGACCGAAGCAAGCGGCAGCGGGTGGCAGAGCGGGATCAGCTCGGCGGTGCGCTTGGCCGCCATGATGCCGGCAAGGCGCGCCGCCTGCAGCACATCGCCCTTCTTGACGCCACCGGATCGGATCAGCGCAAGGGTCTTCGGCTTCATCGTCACCAGGCCCTCGGCGACGGCGACGCGGCGGCTTTCCCGCTTGTTCGAGACGTCGACCATGCGGGCGTGGCCGGCCTCGTCGAAATGACTGAATCCGCTCATCTGGCCGACGCCCTCGTGGCTTCCGGTGCCGGCCGCAGCAGCGCCCGCGTCGCCGCCGCGACGTCGCGCTGGCGCATCAGGGATTCGCCGATCAGGAAGCAGCGGTAGCCGGCGCCAGCCATGCGGGCCAAGTCGCCGGGACCGTTGAGCCCGCTCTCGCACACCGGCAGCACCGTTTTGGGCATCAGAGCGGCCAGCGATTCCGCGATCGTCAAATCGACCTTGAGCGTCTTCAGGTTGCGGTTGTTGACGCCGATCAGGCGACTTTCCAACTTGAGCGCTCGCTCGAGCTCCGCCGCGTCGTGCACCTCGAGCAGCGCATCCATGCCCCAGGCCTGCGCCGCGGCCTCCAGCTCCGCCGCCCGGCCGTCCTCGAGCGCGGCCAGGATCAGCAGCACGCAGTCGGCACCGAGCGAGCGGGATTCGGCGATCTGGTAGGGCTCGAGCATGAAGTCCTTGCGCAGGACCGGCAGCGCGACGGCGGCGCGGGCCTGGCTCAGATACGCGTCGCTGCCCTGGAAGTACTTTTCGTCCGTCAGCACCGAGAGGCAGGCCGCGCCGCCCTCGGCAAAGGCGCGGGCCAGCGCCGGCGGATCGAAATCGGCGCGGATCAGGCCCTTCGAGGGCGAGGCCTTCTTGATCTCGGCGATCAGGCCGTAGCCGCCGGCGGCTAGCGCCGCGCCCAGCCCTGCGGCAAAGCCGCGCACCGGCGGCGCGGCACGAGCCGCCGCCTCGATCTCGGCCAGCGGCCGCACCGCGCGGCGGCGGGCGACCTCGGCCCGGGTGTCGGCGCAGATCCGTTCCAGAACGTCGCTCATGGCGCGGCCGGCGCCGGACGGTTGCTGATCTCGACCAGCTTCTCCAGCGTCATCTTGGCCTTACCGCTGTCGATCGCCTCCGCGGCGATGGCGACGCCCGCCTCGAGCGTCGCCGTCCGGCCGGCGATCAGCAGCGCCGCGGCGGCGTTGTAAAGCACGGTGTCGCGAAAGGCGCCGGCCTCGCCCTCCAGCAGCTTGCGCATGGCGGCGGCATTGCTGTCTGGATCAGCGCCCTTGATCGTCTCCAGCGCGTGCAACGGCAGGCCGGCCTGCTCGGGCGATACCTCGAACTGGCGGATTTCGCCCTCGTCCAGCTCGGCGACATGGCTGACGCCGCTCGGCGTCAGCTCGTCCGTGCCATCGCCGCCGTGCACGACCCAGAGCCGTTCGGTGCCAAGCTCGCGCATGGTCTCGGCCATCGGCACAATCCAGCGCTTGTCGAAGACGCCGATCAACAGTCGTTTGACCCCTGCCGGGTTCGACATCGGCCCCAGGATGTTGAAGATGGTGCGGGTGCCGAGCTCGACCCGGGCGCCGGCGACGTTGCGCATGGCGCCGTGGTGGCGCGGCGCCAGCATAAAGCAGATGCCGGCTTCCCACACCGCCTGCCTGACCAAGGCCATGTCGGCGTCCAGATTGACGCCGAGCACGGCCAGAACGTCGGCCGCTCCGGTCTTCGAGGAAAGCGCCCGGTTGCCGTGCTTGGCCACGGGCACGCCCGCGGCGGCCACGGTCAGCGCGGTCGCGGTCGAGATGTTGTAGGTCCCGGTGCCGTCGCCGCCGGTGCCGACGACGTCGACGGCGCCGGCCGGCGCCTCCAGGCGCAGCATCCGGTCGCGCATGGCCATGACCCCGCCGGTGATCTCCTCGACGGTCTCGCCGCGGACCCGTAGCGCCATCAGGAAGCCGCCCATCTGCGCCGGAGTGGCGTCGCCCGACATCATGATGTCGAAGGCCTGACGCGCCTGCTCGACGCCAAGGCTGCCGCCGTCGGCGACGCGGGCGATCAGCGCCCGAAAGCCGGCCACATTATCCGTCATCAAGCTTCTCCCCTCCGACGAATCGGAGTTGCCGCACGGGGCTCGAAGATGGGGCGCTCCTGTATACCCGGCCACGCCCGCGAAGGCGACGCTTGTTTCTCACGGCGACCGCCACCAAGGCAAGCCCGCGACAGGGAAGGGGGCGCACCGTGATCTGGCAACACCTTGATCGCGCGGGTATAGTCCAGGGCCCGATGGCGAGCCCCCGGGGCGGGCCGACCAAGGCGGGGCGATCCGGCGAAACGCAAGGGCGCGAATAGGCGAAGATGGACGAATTCGGCAAGTCGCCCCTGCTCGCCATTACCGCCCTGATGACGAGCGCTGCCCTGGTCGCGTTCGGCGTGGTCTGGCAGCCGCCGGAGGACGCGGGTCACGGCCGCGAAGCGCCACCGCAGCTGGCGCGATTGACCCCGGCGCCCGAAGTCCCGGCGCGCGAGACGTCGCGCCAGCCGCCGCGACCCGTCGTCGAGCCGATGTTGCCGGGTCCCTATGCATCAGCGCCGATGGTGACCATCCCCGGGCCGCCCGCTGATGCCGATCGGCCGGCGGCGCCGGCGACGGGCCGCGTCCCGCAAGTACGGGCGCTGGCAATGATGCCGGCGGCATCCGAACCACCGTCGCTCAGCGGCGCGACGCCGCCGCCCCGACCCGGCGGCAAGCCGCTGCCGCCGCCGCCCGATTATGCGCCCGGCCCCTACGCGCCGCCCCTGGTACTGAACCTGCCGCTTCCGCCCGGCAGGCCGGAACCGGCGGGAGTGCCGCCAGCGGCCACCGAAGCTAAGTCTTTGGCCGCATTGCCGCGGCCCGAGGGATCGGATGTGCCATCGCTCAAAGGCGCGACGCCGCCGCCGCGCCCCAGTGGCAAGCCGCCGCCGCCGCTCCGCGAACTGGGCGGCGGTACCTATGCGCCACCGCTGATCTTGGGCATCCCGACGCCGCCCCTGGGCGGCGAGGGACCCTCGCAGCCCGACGCGGCCCGGCCGCCGACGCCGACGGCGTCGTTACAGGTGGCGCCCGCGGGCCTGCCGCATCTGCACGGGGCGGCGCGGCCGCCTCAGCCGGGCGGCAAGCCGCTGCCGCCGGCGAGCAGCTACGCACCGGGACCGTATGCGCCCGCGCTCAGCCTGACGATCCCAAGCCCGCCGGCCGAGCTCCACCGGGCCGCCGGGCCGCCAAGTCCGGAAACCGTGCTCATGCTGTCGCTGGTGCCGCCCGCCAGCATGGTGGAGCGGCCCGCGCCCGACCACGCCGGTGCGCCCCCAACGCCCTCAGAAAAGCCGCAAGAGGAACGGCAGCTGGCGGCGATCGGACTGGTGCCCGACGAGCGCTTGCGCGAGGCGCCAGGTCCGCGCGGCACCGAGACGCCGCGGGCGCTGAACGGTATCCGGCTGGAGGGCGTGGGCGGCCAGCTGCCGCCCTGGCGCCGGTTCGCGGCGCTGACCCCGCCGGACGACGGCCGACCGATGGTGGCGATCATCCTCGACGACCTGGGCCTGAACCATCGGCGCACGGTCCGCGCGGTGGCGTTGCGCACGCCACTGACGCTCGCCATCCTGCCTTATGCCCCGCAGATCGACGGTTGGGCGGCACAGGCCCGTGCGGCCGGACACGAGCTGATGGTGCACCTGCCGATGGAGCCGGCTTCCGAAAATGAAGATCCCGGGCCGAACGCGCTTCTCGCCGATCTCGACCTTGGCGAGATCGAGCGCCGGATCGAGTGGAATCTGGCGCGCTTCGAGGGTTATGTCGGCGTCAGCAACCACATGGGCAGCCGCTTCACCGCGGACGAGCGTCTGATGCAGCGACTGATGACGCGGGTCAGGGACCGCGGCCTCCTTTTCGTGGATTCGCTGACCACCAGCGCATCGGTCGGCGGCGCGCTGGCGCGCAGCCTGGGCGTGCCGACGGCGACGCGCGACATCTTTCTCGACAACGAGGTCGACGTCGAGCGCATCGCCGGGCAACTGGACAAGGTCGAGCGCTGTGCCCGGCGCAAGGGCTATTGTATCGCCATCGGCCATCCCCACGCCGAGACCCTGGAGGTACTGGAGCGCTGGCTGCCCACGCTCGATGCCAAGGGCCTGCAGCTGGTGCCGATCAGCGCCATCATCGCCCGCCGCATGACGGGATAGCGATGACGGCGCGGGCGATCGTGCTCGGAACCGCGATCCTGTTGGCTGGCACTGCCGGCGCGGCGGCGCAGACGGCCGCTGAACCGTTGACCGAGCTGCGCTGGCTCGATGCCGGCACCGCCGTCAACGCGCTGGGAGAGGGGCCACGACGCCATCTCCGCGCCGAAGCCGACGGCGGAACCCTGTCGCTTCTGGGCCGGCTGGGGGAGCTGGCCTTTCGCACGCCGCGCATCCTCGGCGGCAACGCCCGTCTTGCCGGTCTCTCCTGCGACACCTGCCACCCGAACGGCGGCGCCAACCGATACTTCTTCGTTGCCGGCCTCTCGGACCGTCCGGGCAACGTCGACGTCAGCCATCGGCGCTTCAATCGGCTGACCGACGATGGCCGCGACAACCCGCTCAACATTCCCAGCCTGCGGGGCGTCGCCATGACTCCGCCCTATGGCCGCGACGGGCGCATCGCCTCGCTGCGCGAGTTCGTTCGCAACGTCATCGTCACCGAGTTCGAAGGCAACGAGCCGCCGGGTTGGCTGCTGGACGCGCTGGTCGCCTATCAGCACGAGTTGGCGTTCCTGCCTGGCGCTCGCCTCGGTCCCGACGGTCGCCTGGGCAGCGACGCCGATGCCGCGGCCCGGCGGGGCGAACGGGTTTTCTGGCAACCCTTCGCGACCCAGCCCGAGCTAAGTTGCGCGGCCTGTCATCCGCCGCCCGCGGTCTTTGTCGACGGCCGCCGCCATGACATCGGCTCGGGCGGCACCTTCGACACCCCGACGCTGTTGAACCTGGCCGAAACCGCGCCCTATTTCCACGACGGTCGCCATGCCGGGCTCGACGCCGTGGTGGCGCATTTCGACGGTGTCTACCGGCTCGGCCTGAGCGCCGAGGCGCAAGACGACCTGGTCGCCTATCTGCAAGCCGTCGGCGCGGCACCCGACGCCGTCGAACCGCGGCGACTGGCCGGCGATCTGGAGCGCATTCGCCGCTTCCTGAGCGTGGTCGACTACGCCGCCACGGCGGAGGACGCCGGGCTCGGCGCGTTCGCCGCCGAGAGCCTGCGCTTCGAGCTCGGCCGCATCTACGAGCGTCTGCCGCACGAGGCCGGGAGAGAGCTGAGGGCAGCGCTGTTGGAACAGTCGATGGACCTGCGCCGGCTGACCCATCTGTTCGAAGCCGGGACCTTCATCTCGGCCCGGGAAAGCCTCCGGTCGCTTTATCAGACGACGAAGCACTGGCGCGATCTGAAGGCGACCGAAGCAGGTTCACTCTACGATGCCGCAGTCCTGCAGCGGACCCTCGGCGGACGCTGAGCGCGTTTGCGTCGCCGTTAAGGCGCGCCCGGCTGGCTGAAGATCGAATCGATCGCCCGCTGGTTGATCTCGACGCTGTGACTGTGCTCGAGCGCCCGCCGGAACTGGTTGACGAGATCGCCGGCGACGCTGCCGTTCAACCCCTGCCGCAGCTCCTCGACCCCCTGCGGCTCGCTTCCCGGATCGGTCTCCTTCACGCCTTTCAGCTTCACGACCAGGGCACTGTCGCCGGCCGGGTTGGCGCCAACGGTTACTTCGCCCGGCTTGAGCGCGAACACGGCTTCCACGGTGCGGCGGTCGAGGCCCGCCTTTGCGCCTATCTCGGTCCGCGACAGCGGCTCCGTGGTCTCGCTCTGGAAGCCGTTCAATCTGGCCAGATCGCCCAGCCCGTCTTCGGTACGGGCCCGTTCGGCGATCTGCTTTGCCTTCTCTTCAGCCGCCTGTTGCCGGTGGTCGGCCTGCCAATCGACCAAGACCCGCTCGCGGATCTCCACCAGGGGACGAAGCGACGCCGGCTTTATCTCGTCGACGCGCAGCAGGTAGAAGACGCCGTTGTCGGACTCGTGCAGGTTCGCCTGCTCACCCGGCTGGGATTCGAAGGCGGTGCGCAGGAAGCCCTCGATGTCGGGCAGCTCGGCGATCGGTTCGTCCTTCACGTCCTTGCCCGAGGCGCTGACGGCGACCAGGCGTTGGAGCTTCAACTCAAAATCGCCGGCGATCTCGTCGAGACTGGCTCCTCCGGCAAGCGCGTCCTCAATCTTGTTCGAGAGCTCGTACAAGGCGTCGGTCGCCCGCTCGGCCTTCAGCTCGCTCTCGATCTCCTGCTTGACCTCCTCGAAGCCTCGCTGCCGGCCCGGATCGATCGAGGTGACTCTGAAGACGTGCCAGCCGAAGGGACTTTGCACCGGCTTGCTGGGCAGGCCGGCGGCCAAAGCGAACACCGTGTCCTCCACCTCGGCCGGCAGGTCACCGCGGCGGATCTGGCCGAGCTTGACGTCCGCCTCCTTTTGCTTTGCCAGCTCCTGGGCGACGGCATAAAAATCGCCGCCCTCGGACAGGCGCTCCGCGATCGATTGGGCGATCGTCTGTTCCTGGACCAGGATCTGCTCGACCTCGCGCAGTTCCGGTACCGAGAACTCGACGAGGCGGGCATCGTAAAAGGCGCGCACCTCGGCCGGATCGACGACGATGCCCTTGGCCAGCTCGGCAGGGCGCAAGGCGATATACGAAAGCGAGCGCAGCTCCGGCGCCATGTAGCGGGTGGACCGCTGCTGGTGGTAATTCTCCAGCGCCGCCTCGTCCACCTCGGCGGGTACTGGAAACGCGCTGTACGGGAGGCGCATCACCTCGACCTCGCGACGCTGGCGCTGGTGACGATAGATCGCCTCGACCAGGGCCTGCGGCGCCTGGACGCCGGCGGTCACGGCCTCGATCAGCTGCTGGCGGGCCAGCTGGTTGCGACGTTGGGCGACGTAGCCATCCTCTGAAAAGCCGGCCTGGCGCAATGCCTGTTGAAAGCGGAAGTTGTCGAAACGGCCGAGGTCGTCGAAGAAAGCGCGGTTGGCGGCGATCTCCTGGCGGATCGTCTCGATGCCGACGAGGAGACCGAGGTCGTTCGCCGCCTGGTCATAGAGCGCCTGGGTCACCAGATCGTTCAGCGTCTGCTGCACCAGTCCCAGCTGCCGGGCCTGGGCGGCATCGATGCTGCCGCCAAAGCGGCGTTGCAGCTCGTTGAGCTCGCGGTTGAAGGCACGCGTGAACTGCTCTTGCGAGATCGCGATGTCGCCGACCTTGGCGATCGCCGTGTCGGGACTGATGCGAAAGATGTCGCCGATACCCCAGGCGGCGAAGCTCAGCACCAGCAGGCCGAGGAAGACCTTGACGATCCAGGAGCCCGTACCTTTGCGCAACTTGTCGAGCATGGATCTTGCCTTTGCCTGTTCGGTTGACCGGTACGCCCTCCGGCCCGGACCCGCCCGGGCGAAGGGGCGGCATCATAGGAACGCGCTCGTGCTCCGACAAGCCGCCCGCTGGCCGCGAATAATCGCATCTGCTAAACGGGGGCAGCAGTCCGCGGATGAGGAGAGCGGCCGTGCCCGAGCCCCGGCCACTGATTGCCGGCAACTGGAAGATGAACGGCCGACTGCGCCAAGCCGAGCGCGAGGCGCGCGCGCTGGTGCGCGGCCTGGCGCGGCGCGGAGCGGCCGGCCCGGAAGTCCTGATCTGCCCGCCGGCGGTACTGATCCCGGCGCTGCGCCAGGCCTTCAAGCGCAGCGCGGTCGCCCTCGGCGCCCAGGACTGTCACCCCAGCGGCGACGGCGCCCACACTGGCGACCTCAGCGCCGGCATGCTGGCGGACGCGGGCTGCAGCTATGTCATTGTCGGCCATTCCGAACGCCGCCGCGATCACGGCGAAGGCGACCGCCTGGTGCGGCGCAAGGCCGAAGCCGCCCACGCCGAGGGCCTGGCCGCCATCGTCTGCGTCGGCGAGACCCGGGCCGAGCGGCGGCGGCGCCGTACGCTCACGGTGGTCGGGCGGCAGCTTGCTGCCTCGGTGCCGAAACAGGCGAACGCCGCCAACACCGTGATCGCCTACGAGCCGGTCTGGGCCATTGGCACCGGGCTGACGCCGACGCCCGAGGACGTCGCCGAGGTGCACGCCATGATCCGGGCCCGGCTGGTACGCCGCTTCGGCGCCGAGGGCCGGGACATGCGCCTGCTTTACGGCGGCTCCGTCGGCCCCGGTAACGCCAAGACGCTGCTGGCGGTGGACAATGTCGACGGAGCCCTGGTCGGCGGTGCCAGCCTGACCAGCAAGACCTTCCTGCCGATCGTCCGGGCGGCCACCTAAAGGCTATGCCCTGGCCCATGCATGGTGTACAAAGCCGGCCGCTGGCCCCATATAGCCCGGAAGAGGCGAGGGGCCGAGGCAGCTGAAGCGTTCCGATGATACAGATCATACTCGTCATCCATCTGATTCTAGCGATCGCCATCGTCGTCGTCGTGCTGCTGCAGCGCAGCGAGGGCGGTGCCCTCGGCATGGGTGGCGGCGGCAGCTTCGGCGGCCTGGTCAGCGGCCGCGCCGCCGGCAACATCCTGACCCGGGCCACCGCCGGACTGGCCGCCGGCTTCATGGCGACCTCGCTGCTGCTGACTATCCTGGCCGGTAACACCGGTGAGAGACGCTCGATCACCGAAGGGTTGACGCAGCCGCCGACGGCGAATCAGCCGGCGCCGCCGTCCGGCCCGCAGGTCCCGACGTCGCAGTAGGTGTCGGCAGGGATACGAAAAACCGAAGCAATCCGCCCCGGCCGCAAGCAGCAGACGGATTCGCTTGGACCGGCGCCCCAGACGCCCTAGAATGAAGGTCCATGACGCGGTTTATATTTATCACCGGCGGCGTGGTCTCATCACTCGGCAAGGGCTTGGCAACGGCGTCGCTCGGCGCCCTGTTGCAGGCCCGGGGCTATTCGGTCCGGCTGCGGAAGCTCGATCCCTATCTCAACGTCGATCCGGGGACGATGAGCCCCTACCAGCACGGCGAGGTCTACGTCACCGACGACGGCGCGGAGACCGATCTCGACCTCGGGCATTATGAGCGGTTCACCGGCGTCGCCTCGAAACGCAGCGACAACATCACCACCGGGCGCATCTATCAGCGCGTCCTGCGCCGCGAACGCCACGGCGACTATCTCGGCGGCACCGTTCAGGTGATCCCGCACGTCACTGATGCGATCAAGGAGTTCGTGCTTTCCGAGACCGACGCCACCGACTTCGTGCTGTGCGAGATCGGCGGCACCGTCGGCGACATCGAGAGCCTGCCGTTCCTGGAGGCGATCCGCCAGCTCGGCAACGAGCTCCGGCGCGAGCGCACGCTGTTCATCCACGTCACCCTGGTGCCTTTCATCGCCGCCGCCGGCGAATTGAAGACCAAGCCGACGCAGCACTCGGTCAAGGAGCTGCGCTCGATCGGTATCCAACCCGACATCCTGCTCTGCCGGGCCGAGCAGGTGATCCCCGACAACGAGCGGCGCAAGATCGCGCTGTTCTGCAACGTCGCACCCGAGGCGGTGATCCCGGCCCTGGACGCGCGGTCGATCTATCAGGTGCCGATCCATTATCACGCCGAGGGTCTCGACGATCAGGTGCTCAAGCACTTCGAGATCGACGATGCCCCGTCGCCCGATCTCTCGACCTGGCACGAGATCGCGCGCCGCCTGACCTCGCCCGAGGGCGAGGTCAAGGTCGCCATTGTCGGCAAGTACACCAACCTGCTGGATGCCTACAAATCGCTTTCCGAGGCGCTGACGCACGGCGGCATCGCCAACAACGTCAAGGTCGATCTGGCCTGGATCGACGCCGAGACGTTCGAGAACGAGGACGTGGTCGAGCATCTGGACGGGGTCAACGGCATCCTGGTGCCGGGCGGCTTCGGCGAGCGCGGCGCCGAGGGCAAGATCGCCGCCGCCGGTTTCGCGCGCACCCGCAGGGTGCCCTATTTCGGCATCTGCTTTGGCATGCAGATGGCGGTGATCGAGGCGGCCCGCAACCTGACCGGCCTGCCCGGCGCCAGCTCCAGCGAGTTCGGACCCTGCCAGGACGGCGTCGTCGGCCTGATGACGGAGTGGATGCGCGGCAACGAGGTCGAGCGGCGCCAGGCCGACGGCGACCTTGGCGGCACCATGCGGCTCGGCCAGTACGAGTGCGTACTGGAACCAGATAGCAAGGTGGCCGAGATTTACGACAATGCGCCGCACATCTTCGAGCGCCACCGCCACCGTTACGAGGTCAACATCAACTACCGCGAGCGGCTGGAGGCGGCCGGCCTGCGCTTTTCCGGCATGTCTCCCGACGGCGTGCTGCCCGAGATCGTCGAGCTCGAGGACCATCCCTGGTACATCGGCGTGCAGTTCCACCCGGAGCTGAAGTCGAAGCCGTTCGCGCCGCACCCACTGTTCGCCTCGTTCATTCGCGCCGCGCTCGAGCAGTCGCGCCTGGTCTAGGGACGGAACGTCCGATGCAGAGCCCCCGTCACGTCAAGGTCGGCGCGGTCACGATCGGCAACGACCTGCCGCTGACCCTGATCGCCGGCCCCTGCGCACTGGAGAGCCGCGACCACGCGCTGATGATGTCGAGCGCGCTGAAAGAGATGACTGACCGGCTCGGCATCGGCTTCATCTACAAGAGCTCGTTCGACAAGGCCAACCGCACCTCGGCCAACAGCGCCCGCGGCATCGGTCTGGAGCTGGCGCTGCCGATCTTTGAGGAGGTGCGCCGCGAGGTCGGCTGCCCGGTGCTGACCGACGTGCACACCGAGGAGCAGTGCGCCCTGGTCGCCACCGCCGCCGACGTGCTGCAGATCCCGGCCTTCCTCTGCCGCCAGACCGATCTCCTGGTGGCGGCGGCGAAAACGGGCCGTGCCGTCAACATCAAGAAGGGCCAGTTCCTGGCCCCCTGGGACATGAAGCACGTGGTCGCCAAGGTGACAGGCGCCGGCAACGACGCCGTCCTGGTCACCGAGCGCGGCGCCAGCTTCGGCTACAACACGCTGGTCTCCGACATGCGGGCGCTGCCGGTGCTGGCCGAGGAAGGGGTGCCGGTGGTCTTCGACGCCACCCATTCGGTGCAGCAGCCGGGCGGGCAGGGCGCGAGCTCGGGCGGAGAGCGCCGGTTCGTGCCGGTGCTGGCCCGCGCCGCGGTGGCGGTGGGCGTCGCTGCGGTCTTCATGGAGACGCACCAGGAGCCCGACAGCGCCCCCTCGGACGGCCCCAACATGGTCCCGCTCGATGAAATGCCAGCGCTGATCGGACGGCTGATGGCGCACGATGCGCTGGCCAAGGGGCTCTGACGCGCGCCGGCTTTGACAGCCTCACCAGCCCGGTCTAAGAGCCTTTCAGGGCAGAGCACGGGGAAGAAGTGAGATGAGCGCCATCGTCGACATTCGCGCGCGCGAGATCCTCGACAGCCGCGGCAATCCCACCGTCGAGGTCGACGTGGGCCTGGAGAGCGGGGCGCTGGGCCGCGCCGCCGTGCCCTCGGGCGCCTCCACCGGCCGCCACGAGGCGGTGGAGAAGCGCGACGGCGGCGAGCGCTATCTCGGCAGGGGCGTGCGCCAGGCGGTCGACGCCGTCAACGGCGAGATCTTCGATGCCCTCTCCGGCCGGGAGGCAGCCGAGCAGGGCCGCATCGACCGGGTGATGCGCGAACTCGACGGCACCGAGAACAAAGGCCGGCTCGGCGCCAACGCCATCCTCGGGGTCAGCCTGGCCGTGGCCAAGGCGGCGGCCAAGGATGCCGGCCTGCCGCTCTACCGCTACGTCGGCGGCACCGCCGCCAGGCTGTTGCCGGTGCCGCTGATGAACATCCTGAACGGGGGCGCCCATGCCGACAACCCGATCGACATCCAGGAGTTCATGATCGTACCTGGCGGCGCTGACACCTTCGCCGAGGCCCTGCGCTGGGGGGCGGAGGTGTTCCACCGCCTGCGCTCGGGCCTGGCCGAGGCCGGCCACAACACCAACGTCGGCGATGAGGGCGGCTTCGCGCCGATGCTGGCCAGCGCCGACGAGGCCTTGAGCTTTATCGCCCGCGCCATCGAGGCGGCGGGGCGCAAGCCGGGGGACGAGGTCGCCATCGCCCTCGACCCGGCCGCCAGCGAGTTCTTCTCCGACGGCGTCTATGACCTCGCCGGCGAGGGCCGGAAGCTCGACGCCGGCGGCCTGGTCGATTACTACCGCGACCTCGCCGCCCGCTATCCCATCGTCTCGATCGAGGACGGCATGGCCGAGGACGACTGGCAGGGCTGGGCGGCGCTCACCGCCGCGCTGGGCGGCGAGCTGCAGCTGGTCGGCGACGACCTCTTCGTCACCAACCCGGCCCGGCTCGCCCGCGGTATCGACGCCGGCGTCGCCAACGCCATCCTGATCAAGCCGAACCAGATCGGCAGCTTGAGCGAGACCCTGGAGGCAATCCGCATCGCCCACGGTGCCGCCTACCGGGCGGTGATCTCGCACCGCTCGGGCGAGACCGAGGACGCCACCATCGCCGACCTGGCGGTGGCGACCAACGCCGGCCAGATCAAGACCGGCTCGCTCGCCCGCTCGGACCGCACCGCCAAGTACAACCAGCTGCTGCGCATCGAGGAGGAGCTGGACGACCAGGCCGAATACGCCGGGAAGAGCGCATTCAAGAGTTGACTCGGCCACCACGATTCGCGCGGCATTGTTCAAGCGCCGCCTGAGCATCGTTCAGCCCAGGGAATCGAAACGGGAACAAACCGTGGCCGTAGTGGAATCAATGCCTTAGATCGCAGCCTCAAGCGCCGGACTTCTTGATCTTCGCAGCCGCATATGATTCCGTTGCCGGTGATGGATTCGCTGTACGAGCTTCGTCGCCGCGCCCGCGGCCTGGTGGTGCCGACCTTGTGCATCCTGGCGGCTGCCTATTTCGGCTACCACGCGGTGCAGGGCGAGCGTGGCCTGATCGCCTACATCCAGTACTCGCTGGAGGTGCAGCGGGTGGAGGCGGAGCTGGCGCTGATCCGGGCCGAGCGCGAGCAGCTGGGCCACAAGGTGGCGCTGCTGCACCCCGACCACGTCGACCCGGATATGCTCGACGAACAGCTGCGCCGAATCCTCGGCCTCGCCCATCCCGACGAATTGATCGTATTCGGCCAGTAGAACCCGCCGGCGCGACCCGCGCCCCGTGCGTAGCCGTTAAGTGGTTGGCCGCGCGCAGTGATTCGGAAGCTCCAGCGGCAGGGCCGGAAATGATAATTAACTGATATCGAGTTAATCGTCATTTTTCTTTGAAAAACAAGGGGTTTTCCCCACTTGATTAGTGAGCGGCTGTCGGGCGATGCTAACCGGCACACAGCGGCGCAGCGGCACCAGCCGGCGGTCGCGTTGCGCAAGCGGAGGCCGTCGGCGTGGCGCCCCGGACGGTCGCAGTCGGAGGGTGCGATGGCGAAGACACGGCGAAAACGCAAGATCGAGGTCGCACCGGTAGCGGTCAGCGCGGAAGAGGCGCTGAAGCTCTATCGCGACATGCTGCTGATCCGCCGCTTCGAGGAGAAGGCCGGCCAGATGTACGGCATGGGCCTGATCGGCGGCTTCTGTCATCTTTACATTGGCCAGGAGGCCGTAGTCGTCGGCATGCAAGCGGCGATCGAGGAGGGCGACGCGGTCGTCACCAGCTACCGCGACCACGGCCACATGCTCGCCTGCGGCATGGACCCGAAAGGCGTAATGGCCGAACTCACCGGCCGCAAGGACGGCTACTCGAAAGGCAAGGGGGGCTCGATGCACATGTTCAGCCGGGCCCAAAATTTTTATGGCGGCCACGGTATCGTCGGCGCCCAGGTGCCGATCGGCACGGGACTGGCCTTCGGCCTGAAATACGCGGACGGCGACAGCGTCTGCTTGTGCTACTTCGGCGACGGCTCGGCCAACCAAGGCCAAGTCTACGAGTCCTTCAATATGGCCGAGCTTTGGAAGCTGCCGGTGGTCTACATCATCGAGAACAACCAGTACGCCATGGGCACCTCGGTGCAGCGCTCGACGGCGCAGCCCGATCTGTACCGCCGCGGCGAGAGCTTCGCCATTCCCGGCAGCCAGGTCGACGGCATGGACGTGACCGCGGTCAAGGCGGCGGGCGAAGAGGCGGTGGCCTGGGCCCGCGCCGGCAAGGGGCCATTGATCCTGGAAATGAAGACCTACCGCTATCGCGGCCACTCCATGTCCGATCCGGCGAAGTACCGCACCAAGGAGGAAGTGCAGCGCATCCGCACCGAGCGCGACCCGATCGACAAGTTCAAGACGAGGATCATCGAAGAGGGCTTCGCCGACGAGGCCGAGCTGAAGGAGATCGACCGCGAGATCAAGGCGGTCGTCACCGAGGCGGCCGAGTTCGCGCAGAACAGTCCGGAACCGGACCCCGCCGAGCTCTACACCGACGTCCTGATCGAGGCCTAGGCGGAGTTGCGCCCGGCGTTCGCCACGAGCGCCGGGAGGGAAGGGAAGCGCGAATGCCGATCACCATCACCATGCCGGCGCTGTCGCCGACGATGACCGAGGGCACCTTGGCCAAATGGCTGGTCAAGGAAGGCGACGCCGTCTCTTCGGGCGACATCCTGGCCGAGATCGAGACCGACAAGGCGACCATGGAAGTCGAGGCGATCGACGAAGGCGTGGTCGGCCGCATCCTGGTGCCGGAGGGCACCGAGGGGGTCGCCGTCAACACGCCGATCGTCCTGCTCCTGGATCAGGACGAGGACGCCTCGGCGCTCGATGCGGCGGCGCCGCCGGCAGGGCCGGGCGCGCCCGCCGAAGCCAAAGAGGACGCGCCAGCCCCGGCCCGCGCGGCGACGCCCGCCAAGCCCGCCGCCGCGCCGGCGCCGGAGCCGGAGATTCCCGAGGGCACGGAAAGGGTCACGATGACTGTGCGCGAGGCCCTGCGCGATGCCATGGCCGAAGAGATGCGCCGCGACCCCAAGGTCTTCCTGATGGGCGAGGAGGTGGCGGAGTACCAAGGCGCCTACAAGGTCAGCCAGGGCCTGCTGGAGGAGTTCGGCGCCAAGCGCGTCATCGACACGCCAATCACCGAGCACGGCTTCGCCGGCCTCGGCGTCGGCGCCGCCTTCTCCGGGCTGAAGCCGATCGTCGAGTTCATGACCTTCAACTTCGCCATGCAGGCGATGGACCAGATCATCAATTCGGCGGCGAAGACGCTGTACATGTCAGGCGGGCAGATGGGCAATTCGATCGTCTTCCGCGGGCCCAACGGGGCCGCCGCCCGCGTCGCCGCCCAGCACTCGCAGTGCTACGCCTCGTGGTACGCGCACGTCCCCGGATTGAAGGTGATCGCCCCCTACAGCGCCGCCGACGCCAAGGGCCTGCTGAAGGCGGCGATCCGCGATCCCAACCCGATCATCTTTCTCGAGCACGAGATCCTGTACGGCCGCAGCTTCGAGGTCCCGGTGCTGGACGACTATGTGGTGCCGATCGGCCGCGCCCGCATCGTCCGCCCGGGCAGCGACGTCACCATCATCGCCTTCTCGATCTGTGTCGGCCACGCCCTGGCCGCGGCCGAGCAGCTGGCCGAGGAGGGCATGGACGCCGAGGTCGTCGACTTGCGCACGCTGCGTCCGCTCGATCTCGACACCATCATGCAGTCGGTGCGCAAGACCAACCGCTGCGTTACCGTCGAAGAGGGCTGGCCCGCCTGTGGCATCGGCTCGGAGCTGGCCGCCCTGGTCATGGAGCACGCTTTCGACGAGCTCGATGCGCCGGTCGGCCGGGTCGCCAGCGAGGACGTGCCGCTGCCCTACGCCGCCAACCTCGAGCAGCTGGCCTTGCCGAACGCCGACAGGGTCGCGCGCGTCGTCAAGGCGGTTTGCTATCGCTGAGTTGCGGGCCATCCGAGGCCGGCCCGCGGGGGAGATAAGGAAATGCCGATCACCATAACGATGCCGGCGCTGTCGCCGACGATGACCGAAGGCACCTTGGCCAAGTGGCTGGTCAAGGAGGGCGACGAGGTGCATTCCGGCGACATCCTGGCCGAGATCGAGACCGACAAGGCGACCATGGAGGTCGAAGCGATCGACGAGGGCGTGGTAGGCCGCATCCTGGTGGCCGAAGGCACGGAGGGGGTGGCGGTGAACACGCCAATCGCCATCGTCCTGGAGGAAGGCGAGGACGCATCGGCCCTGGGCGCGGCGCCGGCCGCGAAGGCGCCACCGCCCAAGCCAGCGCCTGCCGACGCCAAGCCGGCGCCGGTCGAGGGCAGGGCCACGGCAAAGCCGGCCGCCCCGGCAGCCCCGGCCGAACAAGCTGCGCTCAAGGCGCCGCCGGCACCGACCACGGCGGACGGCAGCCGGGTCAAGGCCAGCCCGCTGGCGCGGCGCATGGCGGCGCAGGCCGGGCTCGACCTGACGGCGCTAAAGGGCAGCGGACCGAACGGGCGCATCGTCAAGGCCGACATCGAGGCGGCCGTACAAGGTGCCATGCCGGCTGCCGCACCCGCAGCACCGGCGGCGCCCGCGCGGGCGCCTGTCGCGGCCGCCGCGGCCGCACCGTTCGAGCCGGAATTCGAGCTCGCGCCGCTGAGCCAGATGCGCAAGATCATCGCCCGCCGGCTGACCGAGTCGAAGCAGACGGTGCCGCACTTCTATCTGACGCTGGATTGCGAGATCGATGCCCTGTTGGCGCTGAGGAAGCAGCTCAACGACCAGGCCGACGGCGCCTACAAGCTCTCGGTCAACGACCTCGTCATCAAGGCGGTGGCGGTGGCCCTGAAGCGGGTGCCGGCGGCGAACACGTCCTACACCGAGGAGGGGCTGAAGCAGTACAAGAGCGCCGATGTCGCCGTCGCCGTCGCCACCGATCGCGGCCTGATCACGCCGATCGTCCGCAATGCCGGGGCCAAGGGCCTGGAGACCATTTCCAACGAGATGAAGGGACTGGCCGAGAAGGCGCGCCAGGGCAAGCTGGCGCCCGAGGAGTACCAGGGCGGGACCTTCTCGATCTCGAACCTGGGCATGTACGGCATCAAGCAGTTCGAGGCGGTGATCAATCCGCCGCAGGCCTGCATCCTGGCGGTCGGCGCCGGCGAGCAGCGCGCCGTGGTCAAGGACGGCGCCGTCGCCATCGCCACGGTGATGAGCTGCACGCTGTCGACTGATCACCGCGCCGTCGACGGCGCCGTCGGCGCCGAGTTCCTGGCCGCCTTCAAGCGGCTGATCGAGGATCCGGTAGCGATGCTGCTGTAGAGAGTGGAGGCCATGGCCCAACAATCCTTCGATCTCGTCGTCGTCGGCTCCGGCCCCGGCGGCTACGTGGCTGCGATCCGCGCCGCCCAGCTCGGCCTGAAGGCGGCGATCGTCGAACGCGACCAGCTGGGCGGCGTCTGCCTGAATTGGGGCTGCATCCCGACCAAGGCGCTGTTGCGTTCGGCCGAGGTTTTCCACCTGATGCATCGGGCCGAGGAGTTCGGCTTTCAGGCCAAGGAGGTGAGCTTCGATTTGAAGAAGCTGGTCAAGCGCAGCCGCGACGTCGCCGGCCGCCTCAACGCCGGGGTCAAGCACCTGTTGCGCAAGAACAAGGTCACCGTCGTCGAGGGTCAGGGCAAGCTCGCCGGCAAGGGCAAGATCGCGGTCGAGAAGGACGGCAAGGCGGTCGCCGAGCTGGCCGCCAAGCACATCATCCTGGCCACCGGCGCCCGGGCCCGCGAGCTGCCGAACCTGAAGGCCGACGGCAAGCTGGTCTGGACCTACCGCGAGGCGATGGTGCCCGAGATGATGCCGAAGTCGCTGCTGGTCGTCGGCTCGGGCGCCATCGGTATCGAGTTCGCCAGCTTCTACCGTACGCTCGGCGCCGAGGTCACGGTGGTCGAGGTCCTCGACCGCATCCTCCCGGTCGAGGACGAGGAAATCTCGGCCTTCGCCCACAAGGCCTTCGAGAAGCAGGGCATGAAGCTGCACGTCAAGGCCCAGGTGGCGGAGCTGAAGCCGGCCAAGAACAAGGTCACGGCGACGATCGAGGCCGGCGGCAAGAAGCAGAGCCTGAGCGTCGACCGCGTCATCCTCGCCATCGGCATCGTCGGCAACGTCGAGAACATCGGCCTCGAGAACACCAAGGTGAGGGTCGAGAAGGCGCACGTCATCGTCGACCAGTGGCTCAGGACCGACGAGCCGGGCGTCTACGCCATCGGCGACTTGGTCGGCCCGCCCTGGCTCGCGCACAAGGCCAGCCACGAGGGCGTGATCTGCGTCGAGCGCATCGCCGGCGTCAACGATGTGCATCCGCTGAACACGCGCAACGTGCCGGGCTGCACCTACTGCGCGCCGCAGATCGCCAGCGTCGGCCTGACCGAAAAGGCGGCCCGGGAGGCCGGTCACGAGGTCAAGGTCGGCCGCTTTCCGTTCATCGGCAACGGCAAGGCGATCGCGCTCGGCGAGGCCGAGGGCATGGTGAAGACGGTGTTCGACAGCAAGACCGGCGAATTGTTGGGCGCCCACATGGTCGGCGCCGAGGTGACAGAGCTGATCCAGGGCTTCGGCATCGCCCGGACCCTGGAAAGCACCGAGGCCGAACTGATGCAGGCTGTGTTCCCACATCCGACGCTGTCGGAGATGATGCACGAGTCCGTGCTTGACGCGTACGGCCGCGCCATCCATTTCTAGGTCAATGACCTTGTCCAGCGCAGACGCCAAGACGCTTCGCCATCCCGAGAAGCGCAACCGGCCCGACAACCCAGTGCCGCGCAAGCCGGCCTGGATCCGGGTCAAGGCGCCGACCTCGCCGGCCTATGGCGAGACCCGGCGCATCGTCCGCGAGAACCGCCTGCACACGGTCTGCGAGGAGGCGGCCTGCCCCAACATCGGCGAGTGCTGGGCCAAAAAGCACGCCACCATGATGATCATGGGCGACACCTGCACCCGCGCCTGCACCTTCTGCAACGTCAAGACCGGTCGGCCGGGCGCGCTCGATCCGTTCGAGCCTGAGAACGTCGCCATCGCCGTCGCCAAGCTGGGCTTGCAACACGTCGTCGTCACCTCGGTCGACCGGGACGACCTCGAGGATGGCGGCGCCCGTCACTTCGCCCAGGTGATCGGGCGCATCCGCGCCGCCGCGCCGGCGACCACGATCGAGGTCCTGACGCCCGACTTCCTGGGCAAGAAGGGCGCGGTCGAGACCGTGGTCGAGGCCAGGCCGGACGTCTTCAATCACAACCTGGAAACGGTGCCCCGGCTCTATCCCGAGGTCAGGCCGGGCGCCCGCTATTTCACCTCGCTGCGCCTGCTGGCGCGCATCAAAGAGCTGGCGCCGGAGATGTTCACCAAGTCGGGCCTGATGGTCGGCCTCGGCGAAGGGCGGCAAGAGGTGCATCAGGTGATGGACGACCTGCGCGAGGCCGAGGTCGACTTCCTGACCATCGGGCAGTACCTGCAACCGACGCCCAAGCACCACGCCATCGACCGCTTCGTGCCGCCCGAGGAGTTCGACGCCTTTGCCCAGATCGCCCGCGGCAAGGGCTTCCTGATGGTGGCGGCCTCGCCGCTGACCCGGTCCTCCTACCACGCCGACCGCGACTTCGACGAGATGCGCCGCCGCCGCACCGCGGCGTTGGCGAGGCGGCGCTAAACGCGGCATGCCGACCTACGCCGAAAAGCGCACGCTTCCCTACCGGCCCGGGCAGCTCTTCGATCTGGTCGCCGATATCGAGCGCTATCCTGAATTCCTGCCTTGGTGCGTCGGCAGCCGGGTGACGCGGCGCGACGGCAACATCATCTGGGGCGACCTGATGGTCGGCTTCAAGGTTTTCCGCGAGAGCTTCACCTCGAAAGTAACGTTGAACCGCCCCGACCGCATCGACGTCCAGTACATCAACGGGCCGTTCCGCTATCTCAACAACCACTGGCTTTTCCATCCCGAGGACGGCGGCCAGGCGACAACGATCGAGTTCTATATCGATTTCGAGTTCCACTCCCGAGTCCTGCAGGCGGTGGTGCAGACCGCCTTCAACGAGGCGGTCCGCCGCATGGTGCACGCCTTCGAGCGTCGGGCCGGGGAAATCTACGGCAGCGAAGCCCTGCCCTCGGCCGAGACCGCTTCGGGCACCGCCGACTGACTGACCGCGCTCAATCCAGCAGCCACACCGCGTAGATCAAGGCCAGCGCGTTGTTGGTCGCGTGCGCCAGGATCGGCACCCAGAGATTGCGCGACCATTCAAGCAGCAGCGCGAACCAGATGAAGACCAGGAACAGCGCCGGTATCACCGCGGGGTCGAAATGCAGCAGGCTGTGCGCCAGCGCGGTCAGCGCGGCCGACGCGCCGACCCCGTAGCGGTTGCGCAGCCAGCCATAGAGGACGCCGCGAAAGGCGATCTCCTCCCATAACGGCGCCAGCAGGACGCCGACCAGAAGCGCCACCAGCACCAGCCCCAAACTGATCCGCTCGTTCGCCGCGAGCACGGCGGTGAACAAATTGAAGGGCACGCCCAGCCAGATCTGGGTGACCACGACGATCAGCCACGAGGCGCCGGCGCCGGCGATGCCGGCAAGGATGCCGGCCAAGGCCCATTTCAGGTTCAGCCGGCCAAGGCCGAGCAGCCGGCCGTGACCGGTCGACCGCGCCGCCGACCAGCCGTAGATCCAGATCAGCAGCGCCAGCGACGGCAACAAGGCGACGACCGACAGGAAGGCGGCGCCATCGGCCATGGTGATGCCGTTCAGCCGAGCCACCAGGAAGGCGAGGATGCCGCTCGCCAGCATGACGCCGAGCGCGCCCAGGAACAGGATGGCGACTTGGGTGCCCGACAGGCGCAGGCCGACCTCGGGATGCTGACGGCGCCCGCCGACGCAATCGAGCAGCATCTCCAGCGCGGTCTCGACCGTCGCCAGACGGATTCGCTCGCGGCCGCGGTCGCCATAGTTCATGCGCCGGTGCAGGGTCGGGCCATGGCGCTGCGCGGTCGCCAGGTGCACCAGGCCAACCGGCTTTTCGGCTGAGCCGCCGCCGGGCCCGGCGACGCCGGTCACGGCGACGGCGACGTCAGCCCGCGAGTGCGCGATCGCGCCCTCCGCCATGGCCCGGGCCGAGGACTCGCTGACCGCGCCGTGCGCCAGCAGCATCGCCTGCGGCACACCCAGAACCTGCTGCTTGGCCTCGTTGGAGTACGTGACGAAGCCGCGCTCGAAGACGTCGGAGGAACCGGCGATTTCGGTCAGTGCCCCGGCGATCAGGCCGCCCGTGCAGGATTCCGCGGTCGCCAAGCGCCAGCCGCGCTGGCGAAAGGCGGCCAGTACCTCCGCCGATAGTCTGCGCAGCTCAACGGGAAGCATTCAGAAGTCGCCCAACAAGAGGCGAAGCCCGAGCACCGCCAGCCCCGAATAGACCGCGGCGAAGAGGTCATCGACCATGGTGCCGAAACCGCCCTTGAGCCGGCGGTCGGCCCAGCTGGCCGGCCAGGGCTTCAGGATGTCGGCGATGCGGAAGAAGACGAAGCCGGCGGCGAACAGGCCCAGGTCCGTGGCCGCCGGCAGCAGGGTCAGCCATTGTCCGGCGACCTCGTCGATGACGATATCGCCGGGATCGTCCTTGCCGTGGGCGCGAATGTAGCGCTCCGCCGCCCAGCAGCCGACTACGCTGACGATCGCGGTCGCGGCGAGCAGCGCCGGCAGGCCACCGAGGTAGGCGATGATCCAGGCGACCGGCAACGCCGCCAGCGAGCCCCAGGTGCCCGGCGCGCGCGGCATCAGCCCGGCACCGAACCAGGTGGCGAGGAGGCCGGCCGGCTGGCTCAGCGGCAGGGCAGGGGTCCGCAGCATGCGTTCACGCCGGCAGCCGCACGGTCGCCGTTGCCTGCGCGGCGATACCTTCGCCGCGGCCCAGGAAGCCGAGGCGTTCCGTCGTCGTCGCCTTGATGCTGACGCGCTCAAGCTCCAGGCCGACGATCTCGGCGATCCGCCTGCGCATGGCCTCGCGATGCGGACCGATGCGCGGCCGTTCCAGGATCAAGGTCAGGTCGAGATGGGCGATGCGGCCGCCCCGCGCCGCCACCAGGTCACAGGCGTGGCGCAGAAAGCGCGTGGAATCCGCATCCCGCCACCGTGCATCACCGGGCGGGAAGTGCTGGCCGATGTCGCCGTCGCCGAGCGCGCCCAGGATCGCGTCGGTCAGAGCGTGCAGCCCGACGTCGGCATCGGAATGGCCCTCGAGGCCAGCGCTATGCGGCACGGCGATGCCGCAGAGCATGACGTGGTCGCCGGCGGTGAAGCGGTGCACGTCGAAGCCGTTGCCGACCACGACCTCAGGCAACGCCCGCGTCAGCCAGCGCTCGGCCCGCGCCAGGTCCGCCGCCTCGGTCAGCTTGAAGTTCTCCTCGGCCCCTGCGACCACGGCGACGGCGAGACCGGCGCGCGCCGCCACCTGCGCATCGTCGCCCACGCCGGCGTCCGGGCAGGCGCGATGCGCGGCCAGGATCTCAGGATAGCGGAATGCCTGGGGCGTCTGCGCGCGCCAAAGCGCGTCGCGAGCGAGATGATCGGCGATCACGCCGTCAGCGACCCGCTTCAGGCTGTCGGCCACCGGCAGGGCGGGGATGGCGCCGGCGTGGCGATCGAGCGCGGCGAGCGTTCTCGAGATCAGCTCATGGCCGACGAAGGGGCGTGCCGCGTCGTGGATCAGAACCCGTTTTGGCGGGCTCTCGGCCAAGCTTTCGAGGCCCCGGCGCACCGAGTCCTGCCGGCTGGCGCCGCCGCCGACAGGAGGCAGCACATCGAGCCCCGCCAGCGCCGCATCGTGCCGGCCGCGGTCGCCCTGGTGGATGACGACACGAAGCGCGGAGACAGCCTCGTGGCCGAGAAAGGCTTCGACCGCGTGTCGCAATACCGGCTTGCCGCCCAGCAACAGGTATTGCTTCGGCACGTCCGAGCCGAGCCGGGTGCCGCGGCCGGCAGCGACGATCAGGGCGATGGTGCTCATACTACGCGGACGGCTCCCAACCGCCCGGCGCCGCAGGCGGCGTCACACCCTACTCCCGGAGCGCAGCGCGGGCCAAGGGCGCAATGGCCGACCGACTGCCGTAACGACTCAACTGATTTATCAGATAAAACCGATAACAAATTGGTTCCTTGGAGCTTATTGTCTGGAAACATAAGGCGTTGGGAGTCGGCCATCAGGCGCATTGCAAACCGCCTCGGACTGTTTTACTTTGCTCGATATTTGGGCAAACAGAGAAACTGCCTATAAGATGATCACCGTAGATCGAAACCGCGTTCGTTTGTGCGCTTCGGGCCGGCCAATGGCAGAGTTAACCAAGTAATGGCGCCGAGCGCCCCCGCTGCCGCGGCGCAGATTCCTGACGCCGACGGCATTCTTTCCCTGCTGCCCAATCCGGTACTGCTGCTCGACGCCAGCCGTCGGATTTCCTATGTCAACCAGGCGGCCGAGAACTTTTTCGCCGCCGGCGCGCTGTACCTCAAGCAATCGCGCATCGGCGACATCGTTCCCGCCGGCAGCCCGCTGCTGGCCTTGCTGGCGCAGGTCGCGCGCGAGGACATGACGATGTCCGAATACGGCGTCGATCTGGGCACGCCCAGGACCGGGCCGCGCCTCGCCAACATCAGCGTCTCGCCGCTGCCTGACGGCTCCGGCGCCACCGTGGTGGTGCTGCAGGAGGCCGGCATCGCCAGCAAGATGGATCGCCAGCTGACCCATCGGGGTGCGGCGCGCATGGTCACCGGCATGGCGGCTGTACTGGCGCACGAGATCAAGAACCCGCTTTCCGGGATTCGCGGCGCGGCGCAGCTGCTGGAGCCGAGCGTCGAGGCCGAGGACCGCACGCTGACCCAGTTGATCTGTGATGAGGCCGACCGGATCTGCGCCCTGGTCGACCGCATGGAGATGTTCTCGGACAAGCCGATTGAACGCGAACCCATCAACATCCATCAGGTGCTGGAGCGCGTGCGCAAGGTGGCCGAAACCGGATTCGCGCGCGGCATCATCATCGAAGAGCACTACGATCCCTCGCTGCCACCCGTCTACGGCAGCTTCGATCAGCTGGTGCAGGTGTTCCTCAACCTCGTCAAGAACGCCGCCGAGGCGGTGCCGGAGGAGACCGGCCGCATCGTCCTCTCAACCGCCTTCCGCCATGGCGTCCGGCTGGCGATCCCGGGCTCGAACAGCCGCCTGCGCCTGCCGCTCGAAGCCTCGGTCTCGGATAACGGCCCGGGCGTGCCGGAAGACCTGAGGCCGCATCTCTTCGATCCCTTCGTCACCACCAAGCGCGCCGGCACCGGCATGGGCCTGGCCCTGGTGGCCAAGATCGTCGGCGATCACGGCGGCATCGTCGAGTGCGACACCAGCGAGCGGCGCACCACCTTCCGGGTGATGCTGCCGATCTTCGAAGAGGCCGAGCAGGAGCGACAAGAGCGATGAGCGCCGGCACCATCCTGATCGCCGATGACGATCGTGCCATCCGCCTGGTTCTCGATCAGGCACTGGGACGCGCCGGCTATGAGGTCCGCAGCACCAGCAACGCCGCGACGCTGTGGCGCTGGATCGCGGACGGGCAGGGCGATTTGATCATCACCGATGTGATCATGCCCGACGAAAACGGTCTCGACCTGCTGCCGCGGATCAAGAAACTGCGTCCGACGCTGCCGATTATCGTCATGAGCGCGCAGAGCACGCTGCTGACGGCCATCCGCGCGACCGAGCGGGGCGCCTACGAATACCTGCCGAAACCGTTCGACCTGAAAGAGCTGACCAACGTCGTCGCCCGCGCCCTCAGCGCCACCCGCAGCGGCGCCGGCGGCGGCGTCGAGCGCCAAGCCGAGGAGCGCCTGCCGTTGATCGGCCGCTCGCCGGCGATGCAGGAGATTTACCGCACGTTGGCCCGTCTGATGGCGACCGACCTGACCGTCACCATCACCGGCGAATCCGGCACCGGCAAGGAACTGGTGGCACGGGCACTGCACGACTACGGCAAACGCCGCTCGGGACCGTTCGTCGCCGTCAACATGGCGGCAATTCCGCGCGAGCTGATTGAAAGCGAGCTGTTCGGGCACGAGCGCGGCGCCTTCACCGGCGCCACCACGCGCAGCATGGGCCGCTTCGAGCAGGCCGACGGCGGCACTCTGTTCCTGGACGAGATCGGCGACATGCCGCCGGAAGCGCAGACCCGGTTGCTGCGAGTCCTGCAGCAAGGCGAATACACCACCGTGGGCGGGCGCACGCCGATCCGCACCGACGTGCGCATCATCGCCGCGACCAACCGGGACCTCAGGCAGTTGATCCAGCAGGGCCTGTTTCGCGAAGACTTGTTCTACCGCCTGAACGTAGTGCCGCTGCGGCTGCCACCGTTGCGCGAGCGCAGCGCCGATGTGCCCGACCTGGTCCAGCACTTCCTCGCCAAGGCCGGCAGCGAAGGCCTGCCCCTGAAGTCGATCGACAAGGCCGCCATGGCTCGTCTGGTCGCCTATCGCTGGCCCGGCAACGTCCGCGAACTGGAGAACCTGGTGCGCAGATTGACCGCCCTTTACGCCGAGGATGTCATCGGTCCGGAGGTGATCGAGGCCGAACTGGCGGCGACCGCACCGGCCGTATCCGCGCGCGACGATTCACCGGCGGTCGAGAGCATAGGCGCCGCCGTGGAGTGGCATCTGAAGCGTTACTTCGACGCCCATGCGGACGAGCTGCCGCCCGCCGGCATTTACGATCGGCTGCTGCGCGAGGTGGAACGGCCACTAATAGAACTCTGCCTGAATGCGACGCGTGGCAACCAGCTCAGGGCTGCGGAGCTGCTCGGTCTGAACCGAAATACCCTGCGGAAGAAAATCAGAGAGCTTGACATCCGGGTCGTTCGTGGACTCAAGTGAGGCCGATTTGCAACAGGCTGTGCCTTGTTTGTCGCAGTCTTCGCAGGTCTGGCGGGTCCAAGAGGGGGCGAATCGGGATTCGGATGGCTTCGGCGACCGACAGCCAGGAGACGGCGCGCCAGCTGTGGCAGCGCATCGGCGGCTGGACGCGGCGCAGCGGCATCGCCGGCAAGCTGGCGATGTCTCTCGCGGTCGCCGCCGCCGCCGCCGGCGCCGCCACCTACGCCGCCTGGACCGGGACCGACCCCGAGGGCGCTGATCCGCGCCTAATCTTGAGCCTGCTGGTCGTCGACCTGGTCCTGCTGCTGCTGCTGGGGGCGCTGATCGCGCGCCAGCTGGTGCGGCTTTGGCTCGAGCGCCGCAGCGGCTCCGTCGGCTCCCGGCTGCACAGCCGCTTCGTCGGCCTGTTCAGTCTCGTCGCCGTGGCGCCGGCGATCCTGACCGCGGTGTTCTCAGCGTTAACTTTTCATCTTGGCGTCCAGGCCTGGTTCAGCGACCGCGTGCGAACCGCGGTGCAGGAATCGCTGGCCGTGGCGGACGCCTATGTCGCCGAGCACCGCAACACCATCCGCGGCGACATCCTGGCCATGGCCAACGATCTCAACCGCATGGCCCCCCGCCTGGCCCGCGATCCCGGACTGTTCACCAAGGTGCTGCAGACGCAAACGGCGATCCGCTCGCTGAGCGAGGCAACCGTGTTCGATTCCTCTGGCCGCATCATCGCCCGGACCACTCTGAGCCTTGCCGCCGCCTTCGACTCGGTGCCGCTGCGGGCGATCGACCGCGCCAACGCCGGCGAGATGGTGCTGCTCGACAAGGAAGGCGAGGACACGGTCTACGCCCTGGTGCGGCTCGACCGTTTCATCGACGCCTACCTTTACGTCGGCCGCGTCGTCGATTCCGTGGTGATCGATCACGTCGAGCGCACGCGCGAGGTGGCCTCGGAGTACGAAGCCCTGGAGGACATGCGCTCGCACATCCAGGTGACCGGTCTCCTGATCTTCATCGTCGTCGCCCTGCTGCTGCTGGTGGTCGCGGTCTGGCTTGGCCTGCAATTCGCCAACCGCCTGGTGCGCCCAATCAGCGCCCTGGTGATCGCCGCCGAACGGGTCCGCCAGGGCGACCTGGAGGCGCGTGTTCGCGAAGGCCGGAACGACGACGAAATCGATACCCTGAGCCGCGCCTTCAATCGCATGACCAGCCAGCTCGAGGCGCAGCGTCGCGACCTGCTCGAAGCGAACGAGCAGCTGGACCGCCGTCGCCGCTTCACCGAGGCGGTACTGACCGGCGTTTCCGCCGGGGTGATCGGCGTCGACCCGCAGGGCCGCATCAACCTGCCCAATCGCTCCGCCGCCAAGCTGCTCGGCACCGCGGTCGAGGAACTGCGCGGACGCCGCTTCGCCGACGTCGTCCCGGAGATGGACTCGCTGCTGTCGATGGCGCGGGCCCGCGCCGACCGGATCGCCGAAGGCCAGGTCAACGTGATCCGCAAGGGGCGCTGGCGCACCCTGATCGTCCGCGTCGACAGCGACCGCGGCCCGACCGGCGAGTCGCTCGGCTTCGTCGTCACCTTCGATGACGTCACCGAACTGGTCGCTGCCCAGCGCGCCGCCGCCTGGGCCGACATCGCGCGACGCATCGCCCACGAGATCAAGAACCCGCTGACGCCGATCCAGCTTTCGGCCGAACGGCTGAGGCGCAAGTACCAGAACGAAATCAAGAGCGATCCCGAGGTCTTCAACCAGTGTACCGAAACCATTGTGCGCCAGGTCAACGACATCGGCAGGATGGTGGACGAGTTCACCGCCTTCGCCCGCATGCCGGCGCCGGTGCTGAAGCCCGAAAACCTGCCGGAAATCATCCGGCAGGAGATGTTCGCTCAATCGGTTACACATCCCGAGATCGACTATCACGCCGACCTGCCCGGGGATCCGGAGCTGCTGCGCTGTGACGGCCGCCAGATCCGCCAGGTACTGGCCAACGTCCTGAAGAACGCGGCCGAGGCGATCGAGGCGCGTCACGCCGCTGATGCCGAGGCGCCGCAGGGCCGCATCCTGATCCGCCTCGAGGTCGGCGACGACAATCCGGCCATCATCATCGAAGACAACGGCCGCGGCCTGCCGGCAGAGGCCCGTGACCGCCTGACCGAGCCCTATGTCACCACCCGCTCGAGTGGAACCGGGCTCGGTCTCGCCATTGTCAGCAAGATCATGGAGGACCACGGCGCACGCCTGGTGTTCCAGGATGCGGAGGGGGGAGGTGCCTGTATCAGGCTGGAGTTTCGGCGCGACGACACCATGAACGCCGCAGAAGCGCCCGACGGCGCGCCGCTCCAGGAACAGGCTCGCAACAGGAAAGAGGCCACACATGGCGCGTGACATCTTGATTGTGGACGACGAGGCCGACATTCGCGATCTCGTCGCAGGGATCCTTGAAGACGAGGGCTACGACACCCGCCGGGCCGGCGGCAGCGGCGAGGCGCTGCAGGAGCTCAGCCACCGTTGCCCATCGCTGGTGGTGCTCGATATCTGGCTGCAGGGCAGCGAGATGGACGGGCTTGAGCTGCTGGATTATCTGCAGCAGGAGTACGCCGAACTGCCGGTCGTGATCATCTCCGGCCATGGCAATATCGAGACCGCGGTCTCAGCCATCAAGCGAGGGGCCTACGACTACATCGAGAAGCCGTTCAAAGCCGACCGGCTGTTGCTGATCGTCCAGCGGGCGATCCAGGCGGCGCGCCTGCTGCGCGAGAACCGCGAGCTCAAGCAGCGCGCCATCCACGAGACCGAGTTCATCGGCCGCACGCCGATGATCAACGGTGTCCGCGCGGCGATCGACAAGGTCGCGGGCACCGGCAGCCGGGTCCTGATCACCGGCCCCGCCGGGGCCGGCAAGGAGGTCGCGGCGCGGCGGCTGCACGCCCTGTCGAAGCGCGGCGATGGGCCGTTCGTGGTGCTGAACGCCGCGATGCTGGCGCCCGACCGGGTCGAAATCGAGCTGTTCGGCGAAGAGGGCCGCGCCAGTAACGGCCAAGGCCGGCGCATCGGCCTGTTCGAACAGGCGCACGGCGGCACCTTGTTCCTGGACGAGGTCGCCGACATGCCGCTGGAGACCCAGAGCAAGATCCTGCGGGTCCTGGTCGACCAGAACTTCCTGCGCGCCGGCGGCCACGACAAGGTCCAGGTCGACGTGCGGGTGATCAGCTCCTCGACCCGCGACCTGCGCTCGGAGATCGCCGCCAAGCGCTTCCGCGAAGACCTCTATCACCGCCTCAACGTGGTGCCGATCACGATCCCTTCGCTGCACGAGCGCCGCGAGGACATTCCCGAGCTGGTGGATTATTTCATGCGGCGGTCGGCCGGCATGCTGGGCCTGGCGCAACGTCGGCTCAGCCAGGATGCGCTCTCGGCGCTGCAGGTCTACGACTGGCCGGGCAACGTGCGCCAGCTGCGCAACATCATTGAGCGCCTGCTGATCATGACGCCGGGTGATGCCAACGAGGTCATCCGCATTGACATGCTGCCGCCGGAGATCAACTCGCCGACGCCTGCCGCGCTGGTGCCCGACGGCAGCGCCGAGGTCATGGCCATGTCGCTGCGCGAGGCGCGCGAGGTGTTCGAGCGCCAGTACCTGATGGCCCAGGTCAACCGCTTCGGCGGCAACATCTCGCGCACCGCTGAGTTCGTCGGCATGGAACGCTCAGCCCTGCATCGCAAGCTGAAGAACCTGGGCGTGCACCAGCGCGCCATGGCGGAGACCCAGCTCGCCCAACTCGGCGCCGCCAAGGCATGAAGGTCATAGTCTGCGGCGCCGGTCAGGTCGGCTATGCGATCGCCCGGCACCTGGCGGGCGAGCGCAACGACGTCATCGTCATCGATCAGAGCCCGCAGCTGGTGCAGCGGGTGAACGAGACGCTCGACGTGCAGGGCATGGCCGGGTTCGCCTCGCATCCCGACGTCCTGGAGCGCGCCGGCGCGGCCGACGCCGACATGCTGATTGCCGTCACCTATGCCGACGAAGTCAACATGATCGCCTGCCAGGTGGCCCACTCGCTTTTCAAGGTGCCGACCAAGATCGCCCGGGTCCGCGCGCAGAGCTACTTGGACCCGGTCTGGCGCGACCTATTCAGCCGCGAGCACCTGCCGATCGACGTCATCATCTCACCTGAGATCGAGGTCGCCACCGCGGTGCTGCGGCGCCTGCATGTCCCCGGTGCCTTCGATACCGTCCCCTTCGCCGACGGCCGCGTGCAGGTGATCGGCACGCAGCTCGGCGACGAGTGTCCGGTGGTCGACACGCCGCTGAAACAGCTGACCGAGCTGTTTCCCGACCTCAACATCGTCGTCGTCGGCGTGGTCAGGGGCGACCGGATGCTGGTGCCGGTGGGCGACGACCAGCTGCTGGTCGGCGACGAGATCTTTTTCATCGCCGATACCGGGCACGTGCCGCGGGCGATGAGCCTGTTCGGCCATGAGGAGCAGGAAGCGCGCCGCGTCATCATCATCGGCGGCGGCAACATCGGGCTCTTTCTCGCCAACCTGATCGAGAAGGAAGGCACCGGCGTGCGCACCAAGATCATCGAACTCGACCCGGCGCGCGCCGCCCTGGTCGCGGAGCGTCTGGAAAAGACCGTGGTGATCAACGGTGATGCCCTCGACCGCGACATCCTGGTCGAGGCCAATGTGCAGAACACTGAAACCGTGGTCGCCGTCACCGACGACGACGAGGTCAACATCCTGGCCTCGCTGCTAGCTAAGCGGCACGGCACCAAGAGGGCCATCACCCTGATCAACAACACCGGCTATGCGCCGCTGATCGCCTCGCTGGGCATCGACGTGGCCTTGAATCCACGCGCCAGCACGGTGTCCTCGATCCTGCAGTATGTCCGCCGCGGCCGCATCAAGGGTGTCTATTCGCTGCGTGACGGCATGGCCGAGGTCATCGAGGCCGAGGCACTGGAAACCTCGAGCCTGGTCGGCACGCCGCTGCGTGAAGCGCGCATGCCGGTTGGCGTCATCGTCGGCGCCGTGGTCCGGGACAGCGAGATCATCATTCCGCGCGGCGATACCGTAATCGAGGTCGGCGACCGGGTCATCATGTTTGCGCTTGCCGACGCGGTGCGCCAGGTCGAAAAGATGTTTTCCGTGCGCCTCGATTTCTTTTAGAACGGAGGCAGGGTCGGCACGTCGCCTTGTCCGCGCCGTCGGCGGACCCGAGGTGGCGTCAACTGACGAAATACCGGTCGGGGAAAGATGAGCCGCATCGCTTATGTCAACGGCCGCTACTTGCCGCACGCCCAGGCCCGGGTGCATGTCGAGGATCGCGGCTATCAGTTCGCTGACGGCGTCTACGAGGTCGTCGCCGTGGTCGGCGGTCATTTCGTCGACGCCGAGCTGCACCTGCGGCGCCTGGCCCGATCGCTGGGTGAACTGCGGATGGCGATGCCGATGGCGGCGGCGGCGTTGCTGGCGGTGATGACGGAGACGATCCGGCGCAACCGCGTCCGCAATGGCATCGTCTATCTGCAGGTGACGCGGGGCCGGGCGCGGCGCGACCACCCATTCCCGCCCCAGGCCTCGCACGCCATCGTGGTCACGGCCCGGCCGACCTCGCCGCCGTCGGCGGCGGCAATCGAGCGCGGGGTGCGCGTCATCACCGTGCCGGACATTCGCTGGGCCCGGTGCGATATCAAGTCCATCGCCTTGTTGCCCAACGTCCTGGCCAAACAGCAGGCGCGCGAGAGCGGCGCCTTCGAAGCCTGGCAGGTCGACCGGGACGGGCTGGTCACCGAGGGTGGCTCGACCAATGCCTGGATCGTCGACGCCGACGGCACCCTGATCACCCGTCCGGCCGAGAACGCGATCTTGAACGGCATCACCCGGATCCGCCTGCTGGCCCTGGCGCGACGGCACGGGATCGCTGTCCAGGAACGTGCGTTCACGGCCGAAGAGGCCAGGTCGGCCCGTGAGGCTTTCCTTACCAGCACCACCGCCTTCGTCATGCCGGTGGTGCAGATTGACGACACCGTCATCGGCAACGGCCGCCCCGGCAGCATCAGCCTGCGCCTGCGTGAGCTCTACCTGCAGTTCGCCGAGAGCGGCACGGCGGAGCCGACCGCCGCGGCCTGAGACAAGTGACGGCCGTCGCTTGAGATTTGTCAGAACCGAACCAAATTTAGGATAATGCTTGTGGCCGTCGTTTCGGCCCGACTATCGAGTTTGGCGCAAGCCAAAGCGAGGACGGGAGGGCACGGCCAACGAGCCTCTCGATAAACGGGGCAGTCATGCTCGAAAAACAACAAAGGTGCGTAATCCAATGTCAGAACGAACGCCGAACATTCAGGACGTTTTTCTCAACCACGTCCGCAAGAACAAGACACCCGTCACCGTCTTTCTGGTGAACGGCGTGAAACTGCAAGGTGCGATCAGCGGCTTCGACAATTTCTGCGTCCTGCTCAGGCGCGACGCCCACGTCCAGCTGGTTTACAAGCACGCCATCTCGACGGTGATGCCGGCGACGCCAATTCAGCTGTACGATCCGACGCAGGAAGAGGGAGAGACGGTCGAAGCGTGAGTAACGATCGGTTCAACCACAACGGGTCCGGAGCCTCGGGCCGCGCGCTCGTCCTGCACCCCTGCCTCAAACAGCGGGTGGAGAACGGCCGCGACCCCAAGGCGCGGCTGGACGAGGCGGTCAGCCTGGCCCACGCCATCGGTCTCGACGTCGTTCATGCCGAACTGGTGGCGCTCGCCGCGCCGCGCCCGGCGATGTTGCTCGGCAGCGGCAGGGTTGAGGCGATCAGAGAGCGCCTCGCTATGGCACCGGTCGATCTCGTGGTGATCGACGGTGAGCTCACGCCGGTACAGCAGCGCAATCTGGAAAAGGCGTGGAACTGCAAGGTCATCGACCGTACCGGCCTGATCCTGGAGATCTTCGGCGCCCGCGCCCGCAGCCGCGAGGGCCGGCTTCAGGTCGAGCTGGCCCAGCTCACCTATCAGCGCAGCCGCCTGGTCCGCACCTGGACCCATCTCGAGCGCCAACGTGGCGGCCTTGGGGCCGTCGGCGGACCGGGCGAGTCGCAGCTCGAGGCCGACCGGCGCATGTTCGACCAGCGCATCGTTCGTCTGAAGCAGCGCCTCGAAGCCGTCGCCCGGCGGCGCGAGCTGCAGCGCAAGACGCGGCGGCAGGTGCCTTGGCCGGTCGTCGCCTTGGTCGGCTACACCAATGCCGGCAAGTCGACGCTGTTCAATCATCTGACCCAGGCCCAGGTCTTCGCCGAGGACCTGCTGTTCGCGACCCTGGATCCGACCATTCGGGCGCTCGACCTTACCGGCGGACGCCGACTGGTGCTCTCGGACACGGTCGGCTTCGTCTCCGATTTGCCGACACAGCTGATCGCCGCCTTCCGCGCCACCCTGGAGGAGGTGCTGGAGGCTGACCTGATCCTGCATGTCCGCGACATCGCCCATCTCGACAGCGAGGCGCAGCGACACGACGTGATCCGCGTGCTGGCCGAGCTCGGCATTGATGCCGAGGCCGACGACCGCGTCGTCGAGGTCTTGAACAAGATCGATCTGTTGGATCAGGAGGCGCTGCTGCGCCTTGCCAACGGCAGCCGGCGGCGGCCGGCGAGCGTGCCCGTCTCGGCGGTGAGCGGGGCAGGCACCGAAGAGCTGCTGGCGGCCATCGTCGAGCGGCTGTGGCACGCGCGCGACGTCATCGAGATCACGCTCGCCCCCGGCGACGGCTCAGGACTGGCCTGGCTCTATCGTCATGGCGAAGTGTTGAGCCGCGAGGACGCCCAAGGCGAGGTCCGGCTTCGCGTCGGCCTCGATCCGGCCAATCTCGGCCGCTGGCGCAAGCGCCAGGAAGCGGCCCGCCCGATCGCCTGAAGTCCTATTTTTCCGCCGACCGGTTTTTCGATGCCATCGGCTTGACAGCCCGGACCGTATTTGGATATATCCCTGGCACTCATTGCATTCGAGTGCTAACAAGCCAAGTGCTGAATCACACTAACGGAGGATTGTTCATGAAGATCAAGCCGTTGCAGGACCGCGTCCTGGTCCGCCGCGTGCAAAGCGAGGAGCGGACCGCCGGCGGCATCATCATCCCGGACACGGCCCAGGAAAAGCCGATGGAAGGCGAAGTGCTGGCGGTTGGCGCCGGAGCCCGGAGTGAAGATGGACGGCTGCAGCCTCTCGACGTCAAGGCCGGCGACCGCATCCTGTTCGGCAAGTGGTCCGGCACCGAGGTGACCGTGGACGGTGAAGAGCTGGTCATCATGAAGGAATCCGACGTCATGGGCATCATTGAGTGAGGTAGCGAGAGATGGCAGCCAAGGAAGTGAAGTTTGCGGTCGACGCGCGCTCGCGGATGGCGCGGGGCGTCGACATCCTGGCCGACGCGGTCAAGGTGACGTTGGGCCCGAAGGGGCGCAACGTGGTGCTGGACAAGTCCTTCGGGGCGCCGCGCATCACCAAGGACG
>Ga0326597_10000281_pt1 | contig 95501 bp, 93 predicted proteins | sample RVTome_12_FD_203789 | JGI IMG/M metagenome (GOLD analysis project Ga0326597, IMG submission 203789) | Soil microbial communities from uranium-contaminated site in the Upper Colorado River Basin, Wyoming, United States - RVT100D185 | ecosystem: Environmental > Terrestrial > Soil > Contaminated >...
CGCGACCAACGCCGCAGAATCTGTCGATCCTGATCGCTCAACGAAATGGAATCGGCTACACGCATCGGTCCAATCCTCCCTTCGGAGAATGGTACCGACAAGATGGTTATAAAGTTGCATAATTATGAGACACTACACTAGAACCTAGCGGTTAACAGCGCGAACCGGGTGAAGGCGACCAGGCCAATACCTTGATTCTAAGCGTACCAGAGCGGTTTCCTCATTGCAATAGGTACGCTCGGTGTGCCCCAAAACACCCCCAATCGCCCAGTTTCGGGCAACTTACCCGACAGCTACGACAGTTGTAGTAGGTTTTCACCATGTGACATTGCTGATAGCGCCAACGCGGTTTTCGTCTAACCCACAACGTACGGGCGTGATATCCGATGGTCTTAGGTTCGTTGCTCATTCGCCGATTTCGTTTCCGATGGTGCAACCAGTCAGTCGACGCCGCCGCGTTGAACCTGGGCGTCCAGACGGCCTCCCCGCAGCGGCGAAACGTGAAAGTCCAGGCGTCGCTAAACCGCCTTGGCCCGTTCGTAGGTTTTGCCCGACATGCCCACGGCCTTGCCCACGGCATCGCGGGTTTTGGGTTCCTTCACTTGTGGTAACTTTCCACAAGTGTTTTTCTTCTTGCCCGGTGCCGTCTTGCCGTGTTCCCGTTGCCGTTCCTTGGCCTTCGGCCTTTCGATCGCTTCGAGCGCCACGACCAAGGTCGACGGCTGGCCCGGAGAACGTAGGACCGACCTCCCGCTTTACTGCCCTTGAGTAGCGTTTTCGTCGCGGCTAGGGAGTACTCCCGGTGCGGGCCCGCCCTCGTCGTGTAGAACATCGCGCGCGATCAAGCGGGCGGCCAAGCTGATAACCTGCACCCACTCATAGGGTAGCCGATCGACCACCGCCCGAATCTCGGCGACAGCGTTTTCATGCAGCCGCATGTGAACGTCTGAAAGGTATCGTTGCGTCATGGTTGCTCCAAAACGAACAGCCCGGTAGCACCCGGCTATCCGCTCAAAGAAGCGGCTGGACCCTCGCGGGTTGCCACGGCTGCTACCGGGTTGTTCGCGTGGGCGCGTAAGCGCCCTGGAAGCGTTGAACAGGAAGCTTTGATTCATAGCCCCCGGATGATCGCCGAGGGCGGGCTTGATGTCCAGCCGTGGGCTTGCCCCTGCAAAACCTAGGGTTTTCGCTCTTACGATCGGTTTGGTGAGACCTGTAACCGCGTTTTCGACGCGCCCCGAGCCTCCCGGCGCTTGAGGGTGAGGTTCAGGCCGACAAGGGAAGTTCGAATGGCTCACCGGCGCTTATGCCCAGGAACGCGGACGCGGCGTCATGCTCAAGCGCCACGGCGCGGGCGCACTGGTACAGATACCGCTCCACGAATCGACCGGCCCCGGCATGATCCCCGGACATCCACACCGGGAGTCCGTACTGCGCACACCACGCGGCCAAGCTCCCGACGACGTGGCCGGGTTTCAGTAAAGAGCGCCAAGGGACTCCACCGCTCAGCCCTGCTTCCAGGTCCGCAGCCGTCGCCTCGACGACCAAACGGTACTCAGACAGGGCCGACCTTCCGGGATTGGTCAGTCGCACCCGCATTCCGAGTTCGGGGTTTTCGCGCCGCAGTTGCTCATCCTCGGCGAACACTTCCCTCATGGGCTTATGCCCCGGCCCGGTAAAGCTATATCCGTCTGCCGTGACCAGCTTCCTGCCGCCGCGGTCGTATTCGTAGGTGAGATACCTACGACCACCGCATTCGATTAGCCCCCACGAGTCCGCGACAGTGAGAACATCAACGTTCCGGAGCTTCGCCGGGAGCTTTTGGATAAACGGCATTCCGTCGGATTGTCGTTCGATCCAAGCCAGCAATTCGTTGACGCGCTCGGGTAGGGTGTTCGGCATTGTGCACTGTCCTTCGGGCCGTCGCCCGATAGCCGCGGACAGTACGACGCGGCCACCGGGCAACGCTTGGCGGGCAATTACTCCGCCGTCCCGTTCGTTTGATTTAACCGTCGGGCAGGCCGACAGTCAACTTGGGTTTTCGTGGCCTTCCACTGCGGAGTGCGAGCCCCTCTGAAACTCGCCGCTGGTGATCGAATGGAGTCGGAAACCGGCCCGGCGGATCCCAAAGCGCAACGCTTTTGAAGATGTCCGGCGCCCATTCGCTCGGCTGTTCGTCGGGAAGATCGTCGTCATCGTCGTCGAATTGGACGAACAACCCGGTGCCGCCTTCAATGGAAAAACGATAAACGGGTGAAGCGACCGGCGTGACTCGCACGCCGGCGGCCTCACCTGCGGAACAGATTATCCTACTCATTGACCGCCGCCGCGTTGACAACGCTCGGCGTGACTTCGGCCGCCCGGTATCGCCGTAGCTCTTCGTTCATCGTCCACCACGCCAACGCCCCGTTGATGCACCGCCCGAGGAGAGTTTCATCGGTTTCAATTTCGATGGAGCACTTCGCACACACCGGGAGCGAATCTGCCACGGCAGCGCGCCACCACGGCGACGAATGTCCGAAGTCCACCGAGTACGCGGCCTCTGTGAGAATCACCCAACACCCCGGACAGCGCGTCAGCGGTAAAACTGTGCCAGCCTGTGTCACCGTATCGAATCCAACCCCAATGAGTGCCAGGCTTCCCAGGGCGAGCGGGCCGGGGCGACTCGCGTCCCGGCCGCTCAAACCCCGGAGAACGGATCAACCTAAACGCCGCCTGTTAATTCCATCATCTGCAACGCAGCCCGTTGCCCACGTTCTCTGTCGCTCATTCGACGACGCGGAACTTTCAAGTCGGTAACGCGGAAAAACGACCGCTGTGAGCGTGCTTGTATAGCTTGCCGCTCGCCGTGCAAACGATTGAGCGTATCGCCCAGTGTTCCGAATCGGTCGATCAAGCCCAGCCGCTTCGCTTCGTCGGCAAGGAAGATTTTGGCGTCGGCAATCGTCGTCCATTCAGCCGGGCCGATCAGTCGACCGCGCCCACGCATAATCGCCCGCCGAAAATCATCGAAGTAGGCGTCAATGATGCCCCGTAAATACTGCTCCTCATCGGCGGTCAGCGGAGTCCCAAACGTTCCGACCGCTTTGTACTTTCCGGTAGTGATCGGCACGACCCGGAGTCCCGTGGTCTTGAACGCTTCGCTTGCATCGTAGACGACCAGAATCGTGCCGATGGAGCCCACCATGTCCATTCGTCCCGCGATGACCTCGCTCGCCCCAGCGATCGCGTAATAGGCCGCACTCGCCGCCATGCCCTCGACCACCGCAACGACCGGCTTGATTCGTGCCGCGAACGACACGGCGTCGCCAAGCTCGGCCAACCCATCGACCGATCCCCCAGGCGAATCGACGTGCAACACAATCGCCTTGACGGCGCTATCGGCCGCGGCCAGTTGGACGGCCCGTGTCAGCCCACGGGTATTCGTAAACCCGCCCATGAAAACATCGTATGGGTCCGGTGTGGCGATCATGTCACCGACGATTCGGATTATCGCAACGCCATCCACCACGTCATACATCCTCGTGGGTGCCGACGGGCGACGGAACGCCTCCGCGCCGACCGTCAAGGTCATTTTTTCCCGCAATGCACTTCGGGAACGGAACGCCTCGGGAGCAATCGCAAGTAGCTTCATAAGTCCTCTACTTTCCAGCGCCGTCCAGCTCGACCGGCTCAAAAATGTCCGCACTGTTCCACTGTTCGGAGGCCGCTGCATCGCTACCGCGCGACTGCGCCAAGGCGCGGAGATTTGCCAGGATCGCTTCGTACCGAATCCAACTGCCGATGAATTCATACGGCATTTTCATCGCCACCTCGAGCGCGCTCTTCAAAGTTGCCCGCGTGCGTTCGATACCCGGTCCAGTGCGCGCGCCCATTGCAGCATCCAACGCGATTTGCAATTCGCCGATGATGTCGGCGAGCACGAAATCCACATGGGTATCTGACTCGCGGCCAAGTTTGATAAGCTCCGCGCGGTGCGAATTCTCGATACCATCGCGGCGCGATCGGCAGTTGTGAAGTCCGTCTTTCGCCTTTTGCAGCCGGATGAACGGCTCATTCGCCTCAGTGAATTCGCGCTGCGCGGCCTCAATCGCCGTTTCCGCCAAGGCCATGTCCGCCTTGAATTTCTTGTCCGCTTGGATCGCCTTGGCGCGCTTGGCGATTGCGACGCGCGCTTCGAGAAGTTCCCGCCGATGCTTCGGCGTCCGCGCGATCCGATCGTGGTCGCGCCTGCGATTCGTAAGCCCGGCGTGATTGTTGCTCAGATCAATCTCTCGCTCGGTCATCCCTGAGTTTTTGTGCCACGTCGTTTCCACTGCCGTCGTCATTTTGAAAATCCTTTCCGTGCCAATTCTAGGCACTTCGCTTCGGCAGGTACACCCCGCCGTCATCTCGTTTGTCTGAAAACTTTTGACTCCGTGTCCTTTTGCTCACGGATCGGCACTTCGCCTTCCACGTAGGAAAATCCAAGCCGATGCAATTGCTCGGCCTCACTGATTTCGTGGTCCCGTTCCTCCGGGCTCTCGAACCACCACCACGCCACAGGTCGCAACAGCGGGTAATCGGGAGTTTGGCGACGGTACTCGGCCAGCAGAGCGAAAACTCGGCCCCGCAATTCAAACCATGCCGTCTCTGCGGACTGCCGATCAAACGCCTCGAATAGGTCGCCGCGCCCGAACCCATCCCCAAAAAAATCATGGCCGGTCAAAAGATGATGAACCGCGCCCCGCGGCCAACCGTGGCGGATTCGCGGGACACGTCGCAATCGAGGCATATCAACTCCCTACTTTCCGATAGGCGTTGGGCGCGATCCCGACTGGACGGCAAGCCGCCGGCGGCAAAACGTCCAACCCAAGCTCCCGCAAACAACGCGCGAAGGCGATTCGTGAATCCCGCTCGATACCGACTTCGGGACGCGCCCGAGGCGAGCCGTGCCGATCGTCAAATGTCAACCCATGCTCGGCGATCGCTTCCCGTGCCTGCACCCCGCGATCCCAACTCTCAGCGGCCAAGGTCAAAAGACGGACGTGGTGCGGTTCAAGCTCAAAGTCCGTGACGACCTCCACCCACCATCGGCGGGTTTCCGGTTTCAAGTGCCTCGGTGCTTTCATGGTTTTCTCACTCATAAACGGGTGTTTCCTTCAACCGGGTACCCGAAAACATGTATGACGGGCAGACACCGGTTGTGGCCGTACCTTACCCATTTTGCCACCCCCTACCCCCCCAAGCTCGTTCGGCCTCGGCCTCGACGGCCATGATCGCTTCGCGTTCAAGACGGTCCGAATCGTCACCATCGTCGTTAGAACAAGTAGGCAGAACACCGTCACCCGTGTCACCATCGTCACCAACTGCGTTTTCGATAGCGCCAAGGCCGTTTTCGGGTGACGCAACGGGTGACGCAAACTCGTCAGGTGACGCAACATCGTCACCCTCATCGTCACCCAAAAACCCGTTTCCCGGTAGCGCCAGCTGGTCCGGTGACGGTGGTGACGGTGGTGACGATGGATTCCCTACCCGTTCCACATGAATCAATCGTTTGCCCGTGTGCGCCTCCCGATCATCGAATCCAACGTCGATCCCCACGGCCCGCAGGTTCGGCGCGATCCGCCGCAAGGCCCCGGATAGACTGCGGCCCGAATGGGGCCAACCCTTCTGGTTCTTGACCGCCTCGGACGCTGAGGCGGAAAGCGCCGTTAGCAACTCGCTCGCCGTCCCCGACCACGGCACGCCGCCCAGCTTATCGAACCAAATCCGTAGGACACCCGCTACCGGCGACGCCTCAAGCGCCGATTCGTTCGCGGCCTTACGGTTGCCCGCGTAGGCGTCCAAGAACGCGCCCGGCTTCCAGGGTAACGACGGCTCCGCAGCGACGATCCACGTTGCGAAGTCGGCCATTCTTGGAAGCCGATTCAGCCTGACGGCGGATATCCTATTCAGCGCCGTCGCTACGGGGTCGAGGATCGCGCCCAACAGACCAGGCCGTGCCGCGTCAAACTTCCGCCACAGGTCGGATTCTGGTTTTCGATCGCTCTCAGGGATTGACGGTAAATCGACGCGGATCGTCCGATCCAGCAAGTCCGAACGTGTCGCTACCCCACCGATGCCATTGCAAACTATGGGACGCGCCCCGCTGAAAATTACCTCTTCATCGTTGGAGTACAGTTCCCTCGTGCCGAACCCCGTGCCCGTCGCAATTCGAGATAACCCGTCGCTCAGCCAACCCGGTAAGCCGGACAGATTATCGAATCCCAGGACGTGGCCGTTACGCGCCGCAATCACAAGGTCACGTTCATCGCGCGGTTGCGTTCGCAAGTCCGCTTCGTTCGGATCGACCAGCCGCCGTAACATTCTACATAGTGTGGTTTTCGCACTGCCTTGCTCTCCATCGACTTCAAGGATCGCATAAGGTCCGCGTGGATGGAACGTCCCGATCAGCCACGCAACGATTAGGATGAAAGCGCCGTCGTCTCGGACATTCACGAATCGACGCAAGGTATTGATGTCGCCGCCCGCCGCCGGGACTGGCAGGGGTAGCATTCCCCGAGCGCGTCGAAACTTCACCGGCGGATTCTGAATGACCTCCCATCCGTCGCCCTTCACCTCGACGGCTTCCCATTCGGCGTTGCATAAGTCAAGATAGAGTACGCCGCCGCGCTCAGCCAAACGCACATAGACCCGATGCTCTTCGCCCTTGTGGACCGCGACCCCTTCAAGCGTCGTCACCGCGTCCTGTGTAGCCTGTCCGCCTGGTACTTTCTGGTTTGCTTCAAGGTAGAGCCGTGACGCCCACTGCCGAAAACGACGGGAACGGATCGGCCAATTTTCAATATGCTCACCGACTTGGATCGTCGCGTAGCCGTCACCATCGGGAGTATGCCAGAGCGTGACACCTTCGCAGGCCAAGACCAGCTCTACCAGCGCCGTCGCCTGCGACTTCCTCGGTGGTTTATCATCGGACTCGCCGGCGCCGAGGGGTTCCGATTCCGCCGCCGCAATTGCGGCCTCGCGTTGAATGTCCACCGTTTGCACCGCGCGAAGTTCGGAAGCCTCAAGCTCGTGCTCAATCGCGCTGATTAGTTTTGGACCCTGTTTAGTTTTGACCCTGCCGACAAGGCGTACATCCGCCGCCCATTTCTCGGCCACTTCCCGACGGCGTTTGCCAGTGCCGACGTGATAGCGCTCCGTGGCGATATCCTCGCCGCCGTGTTGGGCAAAGAGTGTAATCAGGTCGCTGCCGGTGCATCGGGCGCGAATCTCAAACGGTAGCGCAGGCGTTGGGGAATCAGACATAGGCCGCTCGCCTCCGTGCAATGTGTGCAGTGCCGTTCCGCCGCACCGATGATCGCCGTCGCTGTCGATTTTCTCGTTGGCAACGAATGCAGTCTGCGCAATTGAAAGCGTGTTGCAGAGTCCGTAACCCGTCGCGTGCCAGCGCGCGGCACAGTTCGTCCGTGCGTTCGTCGGCGCCGCGCTGCACGGCTAGGGCAAGGTCCGCAAGGCGGTCACCGGGCGTCACCGGCTGCTGGAGAATGTGATATAACTCGCCGGGTGATCGCGGGACGGCCCGCTCCGAAAGCATCCGCTCCGCTTCATTCAGGTCCGGCGTGACGCCCCGATCGGCACAGGTCCGCAGATATCCAATGGCGACACCGGCGAGCCGATCGGCAAAGTCCAGGTAGCGCAGGGTCAGTGCGTCACAGACGCGGGCAAGCTCGACGGGATTCCGCCAGCCCGCAGCCAAAAGACGATGCTCCGCAGGATCATTGCGTACGACTGTTGAAGGTGATATCATCCTTGAAGTTCCTGTATTCGACCCGCTTGGTCGGCACGTTTCCGCGCAGCCGATCGGCGGGTCTTTTGTTTAGACTCCCGCCGCCGCCAGATTTTTCCGGGCGCGTGCAATGTCCCGCTCGCGTTGCGCAGGCGTCCGGCCTTTGGTGACAACGGTTTGACACTCTGCGGCTTTCCGTTCGATCGGCGCAGCATCCTCGATGGAGTCGGCTGCGGCCAATGCTACGAAAAACTCGTCCAGGGCTTCGCGCGGAATACCGATCCGCCGTCCTACCCGGACGTACCGCAGCGTCACGGTGGTGGCACCACGTTTGATGCCCGATTTCGCCCATCGGAAAATGCTCGCAACGTGTGGACGTTTTCCGTCCAGCGCCGGGACGAGCTTTGAGGCCTCGGTTAGACTTAGGATTTCCACGTTGCAATACTCCCGCACGAGCCACGCGGCAGTGCGTGGGTGTTCGTACAGGTGCGATTACAACAAGCCTAGTCGGGAAAATGCCCCGATCTTCCTATTATTTTCTGATTTTTTTTGGACGGGGATTCGAGGTGTTGTCACGCACACACCGGGCAGACACGCCGGATTGTTCGCCTATCTCTTTGCAAACGTCGGTGTGGGAGCGCCGGTTTCCCTTCATCATCGCGTTGACTTGCCCTTGCCACGCCGGGTCGGCCTTGCGGCGGGTTCGTCCGCCCGTGGCTCCTCCGCGTTTGCTCCGGGTTCCCGATACTGTGGCGGTTTCGTGTTCCCGCGCTTGCAGTCTGCCGATCATCAGGCCAAGTGCATAGGCCCGGCTTGCGGCCTCTTCGCAGGACTTGTGAGCGAAAGCGACTTGAAGATTGAAACGAAGCGTCGATACCATCTTGACCAGTTCGCGCTTGGCGTCCCGCGAAGTAGGTAAATGGGCAAACACACGCGCCGCCTCACTGATGGCGTGTTTCAGCGGATCGGCGACATATTCTGGAACAGGCGGGAAAATCTCGCGGGCCTCTTCGCATGATTCTTTTCCCGATATCATCCCAAGGTGTTCGAGCAGCGATTCGAGTGATTGGTACGTCACTGGTTTTGGCATGTTCCACCTTTCCATTCGGGCCGACCGGACGTGACGCGCGAAAGGTGGAAATGCACGCCGCCGTCCAGCCGTTCACGCGGTAGCGAACCGCGCGCCCGATCAAACCATTCTACCCGATTTTCAACACCACGCCGATCGCCTTGGCCACGTCCCGCTCGGCGTAGACCTCGGTGATGTTCGCGCTGGCGTGCCCTAGCGTCACCTGTGCGGCCTCCAGCCCGTGATTCTTGCGAACGTCCGTAGCAAAAGAATGCCGCAGTTGGTGACTCGACCAGTGGTGCGCTAAGTCCCACTCTTTGCGCTTTTCGTCGCTCAATCCGTCCGGCGCGGCGAACGCCTTGCGACAGGCGTTGGCAATCGCCCGGTTGTAGGCGTTCACTTCGTACCGATCGCCGGGTGTTTTCTTCGGTGAGCGTTTCACGTTGCTGCCGGGCTTGTTGCCGCAACTCAGCGGCGTCACCCGTTCGGCGTGCTGGCGGTCCCGACGTTCCCTATCCGCCTTTGCCGGACTGAAAACGTAGGCTTGCAAGTCCGTCCTCAAAAACGGCTTGAGAATTTCCTGCGCCTTTGGCCCGACGAAAATGACTCGCGGACGGCCAAAGTGTTGGGTCTTGTGTCTGCTCGGCGTGTAGGTCCATACCTTGCCGGTGGTGTCCAGGTCGCCCGACCGCAAGATACAGACCTCACCGGCCCGCGCCCCGGTCAAGCGCTGGAATTGGACCATCGCGGCGGTGGTTTTCGTCATGTGGCGGATCGTCGCGTCAACGGTCCCATCGGCGACGGGTCGGATGGGTTCGGATTCCTTGGCCTCGGAACGCCCGTAGCGAAGCCCGGCCACGCACGCGACGGCATGGTAAGCGGTCGCGGGTAGGACTTCGTTTTCGCTCGCCCATCGGTACATCCGCTTGATTCGGCTGATATGCTTGTTGACCGACGATCGCACCCAGCCCAGCCCGATCATCCGCTCGCGGACGGCCTTGATCGCCAACGGCCCGAACTCGGTCGCCGGGGTTTCGCCGTAAAGCGCCAACAGGGGCTTCAACGCCGTCCTGATATTGTGGGGTTCGTTGGTCGGTTTGCCGTCCGGCCCGACGTAGTACCGATCCGCGTGAGCGTTGAACCGATCGGCCAGCTCGACGATGGTCAACTCGGACGGTTTGACGCGGACTTGCCGCCCACCGGCCAGCCATTCGGCGACGGCTTGATCGTACTTGGCCTTCGATTCGGGGCGTCCATGTCGACCAAAGTACGTCCGTTTCCCGTTGAAAACGGCGTAACTACTGCCGGTGGACTTATGCAGCCTGTAGGGGGGTACGTCCGGGGGTTTCTTGGTCACGGTAGCAGCCTCCAAAAAGGGTTCCGGGTAACTTACCCGAAAACCGCCTCGGTAATGGCCGCGCCGCACGTTGCGGGTAATTGCAGGAAACCCCTACAATTTCAGCTTTTTTCGTCACCTCCCCGACTAGGACTCGAACCTAGAACCTAGCGGTTAACAGCCGCTCGCTCTACCATTGAGCTATCGGGGATTCGGCTTTTAGCCACGCCAACCCTATCGGTCGAACGTGGTGAAAGTACGAAGTAATCTACCCTAGACGAATCAAACGTCAATAACGTCGACGAACGCGGACCACTTGCGGCAATGGTACTATTTCCCGCCGGCACACATCGGTTTCAGGGCTCTGAGCAGCGGACGGTCGATCGATCCATCTTGATCGCATAGGGCGGACATGAACAATTCGCCGGGACGCCCCGAAACGCCGCGGATTCGGGCGAGAAGTCGCCCCACGCGGCGGAGGCATTCCTCCGTTTCCGGACTTCGCTCCCCGACTCGGGTGTTGACGACGATCACGTCACTTTCGACCAGGCCATGGTACGGCTGCTGAAGCTGGATGCGGGTAGCCAGCTCGTCGCCGAGCGGCGAATGGAGAAAGCCGCGCATTTGGGCTGCGGTCATATCTGGACGATCCTCGGACGGCTCCGGCGTATCCTCCGTATTCCGATCGAACAGGCCAAAGATTTCCGAAGCGAACGCCGCCGTGTCGTCTAAAACACGACGCAGCTCTTCGGCCGCCCGATCCGTCGCGCGGAAAATCTCGTGGATGGATCGGGGCAATGGCATGACGAATACGCGGTAATCATAAGGGTAGGCGCAGCGTAGATTGGGATCGGCGTCGGCTTCGATCACCACGGAGCCGTAACGATCGCGGCGATGGATTGCCGCGAGGGCCTCGGGAAGGATGGCAAATACGTGCTCGGGGTCATATTCCAGCCAGCGGGCCGAAGCGACCCCGCACTCTCCGGTCGCCTTGTCCGAACAGGGTTTGGGCGGAATTTTGTCGGAGCCGGTTTTGGCGAGGCGCAGATAGTGCGGCGGGGTCTTCCAGAGACGGTGGATCATCGCCTGGATTAAAGCGCTTTTTCCGGAGCGGCGAAGACCACTAACAAACGCAACTGAAAGGCCCATCTGCGCGAAGCTCCCCGCCGGTCGGCGGTATTCAACGGCATGCCCCCATACATGCGAAAACACCCCGCCGAATCATAGGCACGCAAGAGGGGCGTTGCCACAGATTCCTGCAAAGAGGTCCGGAAAATCATTGCGGCGCCGGAATTCCATCGGGTGGGGTCACGATCGGGCCGGGCGGTCGGGCGACGATCGGGATTGCATGATTCAGCCTCAGCACGGTCGTACCGGAAGGGTCCGAAAACCGTTCGGCACGGAGGGTGTCGATCCGGGACTTGCACCAAGCGCGCTCGTCGCCCTGTGAGTTCAAATCCATTCGGTCGCGCCAATCGTTCAAAGTCTGCAGTCGAATCCAGGCGCAGGAGCGCCCGGCATCGGCACGATCCAAATCGGCGTTGAACCAGTCTTCTACCCGTTCCTCGACCTGCATCAGCAGCGCGAGGGCGGCGGACGAGCCACCCCTTGCGGCCACCAAGCGACAACGGAGCAGTCGAGAGAAAAAGCCGAAGCGCTGGGCGTCGTCGGGCAAATCGACAATTACTCGATCGAGAATGTCGAGCGCCGGCGACTGATCGGGCTCCGTGGCCCGCAGGCATGCCTGCCAAAACGCGGCCGCGGCGGCGATCTGGGGGTTGTCATCTTCAACGATGATGGAAAGACCCGATGCTGCACGTCGCGCGGTTCGCGATGAATCGCCGTCCACTTCCGTCACAAGATACGCCCTTAGTGCTTGTGTGAATGCCTTTAACGTGACCGCGATTCGGTCGAGGTCCTTGGCTGGGTCAGGCGGCGGGCTCTGAACAGGGGGGTTTTCTTGGTTGGCGAGCAAGAAAGTATCGGCTTCAGCGAGCAGGGCTTCAGCGCGGTCGAGTGCGCGGGCGGCGACCAAGGCGTCGTCACCTGGCGGCGGCTCGCCCAGTCGCAGTATTTTTCGAGAACACAGCGGTTCCAATTGCTCAGCGAGGATCAGATTCGCAGCGGCGAGAAGGAATTCCGTCTTGCGCGTCGCGTCGGTCGCTTCCTCGGCCTGCTGCTGCAGCGCCGTGAAGCGGCTGGTGATGGAATCGAGGAACGCAGCGTCGTCGGCGAACCCAGCCACAGTTGCCAAACGGACGTCAATTCGGCCACCGAGCGATAAAGCGCCGGGCGTATCGGACTGGGTCGCGGCCTGCCCGGTCCAGGCGAAGGCCCAGGTGATTACGGTAAGGCTGCACCAATGAGCAGGGTTTACTGTTTGCCACCGATCCGTGTTCATCAGGCGAGTATACTCTATCGCTAGGACGCGGGAAAGCGGCTTTCGGACGAATGTTGACGGGGCGTTACGAAGCGAGTGCATCCCATGAAGGGTGGCGGAGGTAATCGCTTCGTGTCATGCTGAGCGATGCGAAGCGTCTCCAGGCGCAAAAAGATACTTCGCTTTGCTCGGAATGACGTCCCTGGGGCGTTTTCGCCCCGCCATAGGGGATATACCCTTACGAAGGGATAAAGCGATGGAGGACGTTGACCACATCGGCCCGGTGGCGTAAAGTTGGGAGTCGGTGATCTTCGGGTTGCGGCAGGAAGTAATACGCGACTCGGCACCGACCGCCCTGGAAGTCGACGGAAGCCCCCCAGTGTCACTCATGCAATCTCCAACCATGATCGACCCCATTCAATCCCGCGTTACCGATGCAGTTGCGCCCGAATGGATGAGCCTGGGAGGGGCGAAGGTACTTGCGGCGTGGTTGATCTCTCTGGCCTTGCACGCCTGTGCGCTCGGGGCGATGCTGCTGATCGTTTTCCCTTTCGCCGGCCACGAAAGGCCCGATGAGCTGCCCGTGGTTCACGCGCAGGTCGTGGGCGATATTGACTCTCTGGGCGTTAACCCGTCCGAAACGGCCGATCCCTCTCCACCCTCACGGACGACTCCACTGGGTGAAATAAGGCGCTTCACGCCGAATCCGACGGCATCCGTTGGACCCGCCGGCGGGCCTTCGGGCACGACCGATCCGTTGGCGTCCTTACGCGGCGGGGGCACGACGAAGACGCCCGGCATGTCGGTCATCGGCATCGGCCCGAGCGGCGGGGAGGGCGGCGGCGATGCAGCGCGGTACGGGCTGTCCGTCGGCGGCGGGGCGGGACCGGAGTTCTTCGGGTTGGGCGGGTCGGCGCCGGGCGTCCGGTCTATCGTCTACGTCGTTGACCGCAGCGGGTCCATGGTCGATACGTTCAGTCACGTTCGAGCGGAACTCAAGCGGTCCATTTCGGCACTTCGCCGCAGTCAGAAATTTCATGTCATTTTCTTTAACTCCGGCGAACCGTTGGAAAACACCCCTGCGCGGCTGGTCAACGCCATCGATGCGAACAAGGAGCAATTCTTTACGTTTCTCGCGGGCGTGACGCCCGGCGGCGGAACCAAGCCGGAGCGGGCGCTGCGTCGAGCGCTCGCCTTGGAACCCGATCTGCTTTACCTTCTGTCGGATGGGATTAATTTTGACCCCGATCTTCCGCGAAAGCTGGATGACTGGGACCGGGGCCGGAGGACGAAGATCTACACCATCGCCTATCTCGACCAGGGCGGTCGGGAAATGCTCGAGGGAATCGCTCGACAGCACAGCGGAGAGTTTAAGTTTGTTTCCGAAGACGACTTACCATAGTTGCATCGCCTTGGTTGTGTGCGGCGGGTTAGCGGTTCTAGCGTCGCCCGTCCAGGCGGATCAGATCGTGGTCAAGGGGACAAGCTATGCCGGGGCAAAAGTGCTTGGATTCGAACAGGGACGACTCCAATGGCGCGCCGCCGACGGACGAGTTCTCACCCAGTGGGTAAATTCCATCGACCTGATGGTCGTCGATCGTGGCGGTGTGTTCGACGACTTCAATCTGGCGGAGCGGTTTCTGCATGCGGGCGAGTTCGAGAAGGCGGCGGTCCGGTTTGAGCGGGCTTTGCGGTTGTGCGACGAATTCTGGCCTGATCTAGCCGCGGCGCGGCTGGTGATGGCGTACGACCGGATCGGGCAGCTCGACAAGGCAACGATAAACCTCATTCGTGTCGTTCGAGGTCGCTTTGCCGGACCGGCGACGGCGGCGCGGCTTATTCCCCAGACGATACCGCCGAAGCGCGACGCCAAATTCAGCCGCGCCATCGAGCAACTGGAGGACGCCCTGGATGCCAACCCCGGTGAGGCGCATAGGGTGCTCTTCAAGATCCTACGTTTCGAGATTCTTCGTCAGGTGGAAGACGAACGGGCTGCGAAAGCGGCGCCGATCGTCTCTGCGATGATGATTCCCGAAATCGTCCGATCGGAGCGCGTTTTTGCGGTGGTGTTGGCGGCGATGAGAGTGACGTTGCAATCTGGGGTCACCGCGGAGCAGCTTGGGTACCTCGACCGGGCTGTTCGCGATTGCCCCGATGCATCCCTTCCAGGATTCATGCTTCTAAAGGGAGAGACTCTCCTACGGATAGCGGGGTCACGGGAGGATGTCATGCGCGCGAGTTGGCCGTTTTTGCGAGTGGTTGTGCACATGCCCGACGATCCGCAAGCGGCGGACGGGCTGTTAGGCGCTGCTTCCGCGGTGGAGCGTCTGGGGCGGACTGATCAAGCGGTCGCGTTGGTTGAGGAGTGTCTGACACACAAGCAACTGAGCGACGAGACGCGCGGCAAGGCCCAGATGATGCTCACGCGGCTACGCCCGACCGGTGCACCCTAGGAGCGGTCCTAAAAACTCCCCCCTTTAAGGGGAGAGGCTGAGTAAGGGGTGATCGGGGCGGCGCGACCCTCGCCCAAACCCTCTCCCTGAAAGGGAGCGGGAGTTTATTGAGGAGGATTCGGTTTTGGTGCGATTGCTATCATTAGCGAGCCTTTCGGCGCTGGCGGTGACGTTTATTTTCGTTGCACCGGCGTCAGCGCAATCGGAGTTCGATACGGAGGGCGCGTTGTCTGGCGGTCTGACCTACTTCGATTTCTTTGTCGTCAAGGGAGGCGTCATCGCTTATTTCATCATCTTGCTCTCCGTCGTGGCCATGTCACTTTCCGTCGAGCATCTCTTTTCCATTCGGCGTTCGACGATCGTGCCCGCGGAATCCGTTCGCCAGGCGCAAGAAATGATTGAGTCCGGGAATTATCTCGAAGCCATTCAGTTCACGTCGAAGGAACCGAGCATGGTCGGCTACGTACTTCATGCGGCCTTGCGGGAGGCGCCCAACGGATTCGGAGCCATGGAGCGGGCCCTCGAAGAAGCGATCGAAGAACGATCCGCCAAATTGTATCGCAAGATCGAATACCTCAACATCATCGGCGCCGTCTCGCCCATGATCGGACTGTTTGGAACGGTGGTGGGGATGATCCTGCTATTTTCCGCGATCCATGCGGCGGACTCGTTTCCTCGGGCGCAGATTGTGGCCGACAAAGTGTCCATCGCCCTGGTGGCGACGTTTTGGGGACTGGCCGTTGCGATCCCATCGCTGAGCATCTACGCCGTATTTCGCAACCGGATCGAGGTGATGACGGCGGAATGCGCGATGGCCGCGGACCGACTTTTGGCCGCGTTCAAGACTCCCGTTCGCGGCGCGGGGCCGTCCCATGCCGGTCCCGCTCCGGGGGGTGCATCCCTTTCCCCGGCGCTCACCGGCGCTGGGGCTAACGTGGTCCAAGCCGCGAGTGCCGCGCATGCACAGTAGACGTCGGTACCAGCGGAGGACGTCCGGCGTGGCGTTCAACTTCACGCCGCTGATCGACGTGTTCATGTTGCTTACGATCTTCTTCATGCTCGTCGCCCGGTTCACCTCGGCGGAGCAATTGGCGATGTTGTTGCCCGATCCTCCCGACAGCCTCGCCCGGGTGTCGCGAATGCCCGAGCGGGTGGTGATCAACTGCCGCGTGAATGAATCCCAGGGCGGCCCCGATGCCGTGGTGTACAGTCTTGGGCCTAACCCGCCGGAGACGCTGGGGGGCATCTCCGATCACTTGGCGGCCCTCCAGCAGCAATCGCCCCACATCAAGGTGGTTATCCGCGCGGACCGTCGTTTGCGGTTCGAGCATGTGCGCGCCGCGATGCATGCGGTCGCGCGAAACAATATCGAAGTCCTCCACGTCGCCGCGATTGCCGAGGAGCGGGGGTGACGTGGAATTAACCTCCCATTGGTCGGGCGGAGTATCCCGCGACGCCCATGACGACGGCGACGAAAGGACGGTGCACTTTCGTCCACCGCGCCGTCGCTACACTCCGCCCGGCGCCCTGATGACCCTCAGCCGCTTCGCTCCCATGATCGACTTGTCATTCTTGCTCCTTATTTTCTTCATGACCACAACTCGGTTCTCCAAGCCGGAGGGTTTGCTGACCTCGGAAATGCCCCAATACGCGGGCGGCTCGGGAAGCGCGCCGGCCGTACCGCTGCCGGAAAGCCCGATCATCCTCCGACTAACACCGACGGGAACAGGGTCGGATGATTATGCGATCCGTATCGACGGGTTTTTACAACAGCAAGCGCCGGCCCGCATCGACGGACTGTCCGAGTTCCTGCGGGGCGTCCAACAACTGCCGGGGTTCGATCGCAAAACGCCTATCATCATCATGGCGCATGACGAGATTCGATGGGACCAAGTGGTGAAGTGTTGGAACGCGGTGCTCGTCGCCGGATGTGAGAACGTTGCCTTTGCCACGCCATAGCTTGCCGGGTTCTGTCCGCAGACTCCCTCACGTCCCGGAGGGACGAACCGATATTAGCCCAGCGTTTCAACGCTGGGAAAACGCCCACCCCACCCTCAAAGTCCCGGGGGGACGGCCGAGTGCCGTTCAGTCGTCCCTCCGGGACTTGCAACGTTGGGGCATCCTCTACCCCAGCGATGAATCGCTGGGCTATTTTCGCGCAGTGCCTCCGGCACAAACTCTCGTGTGCAGAATAGTGCTTCTCCTTTTGGCAGTCGCGTCAACGGCGCGGTCAGTTGAGCTGCCTCCGACCTCGTCGGCGGTCTACCTGCCTCCTGCGGAAGAAACCCGCTTGAACGCCGTCCAGTTCCGCGAAGCCTTGAAGAGGCGGGGATTGAGCGAGATTCTTGAGCTTCACCTCAAGGATTTCCCCCCCACCAACGCGAACACGACGCTCTTGCTGATGCGTGAGGTGAAGCTCGCGGAGTTCGCCGACGCCTCGCGGGCTGTCGAGGAACGCCGGGCGTCGATCGCGGAGGCCAATCGGATTCTCAATCAGTTGGTAGAAGACAACCCCGAGGATTCTCGTCGGTTCCAATGGCAATACACGCTGGGACACTCGCTGCTCTATGAAGAGGCGGAGCCGTACAGTACGAACATTCTGTACTTCGGAGGCAATGACGACGATCGGGCGCGACTTACGATTCTCGCGTCGCGCGCCGTGGAAGCGGTCCGAACGTTGGCCCATCGGTTGCAAGAAGAGTCGGCGCGGATCGACCGCCTGCCCACACTAGAGTTCGAGGCCATCGAACAGCGAGGGTACGTCGATGAACTCGATCGACTGATGCTGAGTGCCGACTATCTACTGCTCTGGGCGCTGTTTTATGACGCGCTGCCGCGTGCGGAGGATGACCCAACGAGGGCCCGAGAGCTGAACGAGATCATCGAGACGCTCGCGGTCAAACCCTCGATCTTGCAGACGCCGCACGAACGAAGCCATGTGCGAATTCCGGCGCGGCTTCTCGCGGGAATGACGCGTCGTCGTTTGAACGACCCTACGGCTGCTCGTGAGCAATTCGAAGGGGCGGTTGCCGACGCGGAAAGGCTGGGCGACGCGGTTGAGAAAGAGCGCGTCCAATGGGCAGTGATCCTGGCCACGATTGAATTGGCCCGCAACGATTGCGACGACGAACGCTACAAGGATGCGCTGTCCGCCATCGCTCGCCTTCGCCGTGACGCGGGGGCGGGGAGTGAAGATCGTTTTGGGCTACGATTGGCTGCGGCGCTGTTGGAGAAGTCGGTCCACGAGGCGCGGGCCGCGGCGGCCCAGAAAGCGGATCGATTGGTTGAGGCGAACGAGTTGCGGGTATTGGCCTGGAAAACGCTCGCCCAACTGGCCTCGGAGGAACCCCAACGTCGGGACGCGATTTATGCCGCGCTCTACCGAACGATGGGACGCGACGCGGACGTGGGGCGGCTCGATCCGTTCGAGCAGTGTGCCTATATCGCGGGGTTGATCTCCGAAGCCGATTCGTCGCCGAAGGCGGCGCCGGCATTGCTCGATCGAGCGATCGTCGCAGGCGAACGAATTCTTTCCCAATCCAGCAGCAAAACGTTGTCGCTGGTGCCGGAGGTACTCTACCATCTCGCGGTGGCGCAGTATCGAAGGGGTGATCGTCTCGCCGCGGCGCAAAGATTTGTCGAGGCCGCGGGGTACCAACCCAAGTTCGACCGGGCCTTGAATGCTGCAACGCTCGGCGTGCAGCTTGCCGCCGAGTTGTATCACGACGCGGGTCAACACTCGAGGGACGAAGTTTTGGCGCTTTACCGCGAAGCGCTACAAGTCCTGCTTACGCACCACGAAGGCACCGACGCCGAGCGCTATTGGCGGTTCTATTACGCCCAGTTATTGGACGAAATCGGCGAGTTCGACGCCGCGGCGGAGCAGTTCCGGTTGGTCGATTCCGGGCACGAGCATTCCCTGCACAGCGGCTTCCTCCGCGTCCGCGCTCTCGCTGCGGCGCTGCACCGCGCTGCCGCCGGGAGCGCCGGCGGCGCGATCGACCTCGTACTCCGCGCCGACGCCATTCTGTCGGCGTATCGCGATTTCATGGCCCGCACCGGCGAGGAAGTGAGCCGCGAACCGCAATCGCCGAACGAAACCTCCCCGCGTCGCTTACTGGCCGAGGCGCGGGTGCTCACCGCGGAGACGGCGATCGTCCCACGAGTCGATCGACCGGCGCAGGCCATCGAACTACTGTCGAACTTTGAGCAGGACTGCCCTGAGGAACCGTTGCTGTTCGGGCGGGTTTGGCGTGTTCGGCTGCTCGCCTATGAGGCGCTCGGACAGCTTGAAGAAGCGGCGCGGGCGATCCCTGCGTACATCGCGGCGACCCCGGAAAACGCCGGGCCGACCTTGCGAGGGCTTTATGCGGCGATGAGCGCCGACGTCGACTCGCTCCGCGCGGCGGGCAATGAACTTTCCGCCCAGCGAAAGGCGGTGGTCGCTTTGCTGCTTGCGGAACAACTAAGCGCCTGGACAGAAACGAGCGGCGCGACGGCGGCGAGCATTGATCGTAGCGAACTGCGCGTGCAGTTGGCAGAGGCAAACCTCCGGGCCGGTAGGTATGATCGGGCGAAGGAGCTGTTTGACGAATGCGCCGCTCCGCTGGAGGGCACGGCGGTTCCGACGAATGAAACGGACCTTCGCGCCACTTTCGGGCAGGCGGAATCGCACTACCGATTGGGTGAACTCTCTGAGGCGCTGGCGGTATTCAACCGTCTGGCGATGGGTCTGCCGCCCACTCACGTCATCCGTTGGAAGGCCTTGTTGCGGGATCTACAATGCCGCACGGAACTGGACCAACCGCCCGGCGGGGTCATCAAGGTCATCGACCAGCAGAAGTACCTTTACCCCGACCTCGGCGGACCGGTATTTTCCGCGGAGTTCGACCGCCTCCGCCGCGACAACGAGCGCCGCTTAGGCCCGGGGTAGTGACCCTGCGTTCCCTTGTACGAGCAACGGGTCGGAGGCGCTGCCTCCGACCCGCCCCCGTACCCCGTCTTCGAGCGGGTTCCCCCCGGACCGCTCGATTCCACTCCGAGGTCGATGTGCCTAGAGGTTGAGCAACGACAGAATCTGCGACGACTGCTGGTTCGCCAATCCGAGCAATTGGATGCTGGACTGGATCAGGACCGTCTCGCGATTCAGGTTCGACGTTGCGGCGGCGTAATCCGTATCGCCAATCGCGCTGGAAGCCTGAGTCAGGGCCGTCTGCGCGGACTTGAGCGCGTTGATCGAACTTCCAACCTGGAACTTCTGGAACCCACCGAGCCGGCCGCGGATGCCGGCAACATCGGAGATCGCCTCTCGGACGGAGGTCAACGCACCCCCTGGATCGGTCTTCAGGGCTTTGGAGAAGCCGGATTTCAGTTCGCTCAGTCTCGCCGAGCCGTTAGTACCGCCGAGGTTATACGTCCCCAGCGAGTCGATGCCGATCGTCTGTCGCGTACCGGCCGTTGTTCCAAGTTGGAAAGTAGCACCGCCCGACGCCTTGACGGTGAATGATGTTGAAGTCGTCGCTCCCGTGTTCCCCTTGCCAAAATCTTCGGAGACGGTGAATTGCAGGCTGAGATCGTTGGCGCTGTAGAAGACGTCCAACCCATCGGCCGACGCGCTCTGCCCGTTAATGGTGACGCCTACGTCTTTACCGAGCTGTTTGCTGATGTTCTGAACATCGTTCGTGGTATTGCCGTCGCTGGTCGCTGTCCCATACGACGTGTTGATTTTCCCTCCGGAAAGCACCTCTACGCTGACAAACGAATCTTGACCGTAGGCCGTGGCGTTCAGCTTGATGTTTGTTGTATTCTGGATGGCCGAGACGCCGGTCTGATCTTTTGCGAGGTTGATCGCGGTGACGATATCCGCCTGCGTGAGCCCGCTGGCCAGCGTGACCGTGGCCGTTCCCAAGGCTCCCTTGATTGCCACGGTGGTCGTTCCCGAGGTGCGGGTGGTTGCAGCTCCACCGGCAAAAGCGAAAGTCGCCGACGCGACCGTCGCGGAGGCGATCCGGTTGACGCTGAGGCTTGTGTCCGTCGTCGCCTGGCTTCGCGCGAAGACTCTCAGGTTGTTAAGATAGGAGTTACCGGCCGCTCCACTCGTGTCGATGGCCAGGGCGCCATCCAACAGCCTTGTGCCGTTGAAGTTCGTCGTGTTGACGATGCGGTCGATGGCCGACAGGGCGTCGTCGATCTGTGACTGGTTGGCCGCGACTTCCGCATCGGTCAGCGTCGCCTTGCTCGTCGTGGAGAGGACCAGCGACTCGATCTGGCTGAGCAGCGAGCTGATTTCGCCGATTGCCGAGTCGGCTACGGTCAGTATCGAGTCCGTTCGTTGATTATTGGTCAACGACGTGTTGACCGCCGCCAGCTCCGTATTGAGCGAAGTCAAGGCGATCAATCCCGCCGGGTCGTCCTTGCCGGAGTTGATTCGCTTGCCCGTGGTAAGCTGCTTCAGGGTGTTGGATTGGGCAATCGAATTCTGGTTCAAGATGTTCAACAACGCCATTGTGTTCGTGTTGGTGACAGTTAGTGCCATGATCAGCAACCCTCGTTAGCGCACCGGTAGTCGGCGCCAGTTCGCCACACTGGCACTCGCCGGAACAGTAGGATATAAAAAACGAGTCGCAAAATTTTTGGCGCGTTTTATTGGAAGAATGCGGCTTTTCGAGACCCTGACCCGCGATCAAAGTCAAGTTTTTTTTGGATTGCCAAGGTCCGGGTTTGGGGGGCGTTATGGTTATCAACCCCTGGATGCTCACGAATTGCCGATTGCCGATTCGTTGGCGCCTTCATTCGAAAATGGCCAATCGCCCTTATTCTCTCCCGAGTAGCCATCTTCCGTGAAACGGACGGTGTAGATGCTCGACCGGATTGATGAAACGATCGTCGCTGTATCTTCCGCGCCGGGTCCCGGTGCCGTGGGGATCGTTCGGCTCAGCGGACCTCGTGCGATTGCGATCTTCGCGGGTATGGCCAAGGTAACCGGCAATGAGACGCTCCTTTCCAGATTCGGCTCCACGCGAACCGACGGGGAGGTCCGACCGGCGGCGGAAATCGGACTTCCAGCGGTTTTTTATTTTTTTCGGGCGCCGCGGAGCTATACACGCCAAGACTTGGTGGAAATCCACAGTGTCGGAGCGCCGGTCGTGTTGGAATTGATAAGGCGTCGCGCCATGGCCCTCGGCGCCCTCCCCGCGCAACCGGGCGAATTCACGGCCCGAGCATTCCTCAATGGTGCGATGAGCCTCGCCGAAGCCGAGGCGGTCGCCGGCGTCATCCGCGCCCAGTCCGACACCCAGCTTCGCGCTTCGCGCCGGATGATGGACGGGCGACTTTCGCATGTCGTTAGCGGCGTCCGCGACGATCTGGCGGAATTGTTGGCCCTGGTCGAGGCGGACATCGATTTCGCCGAAGAACCGATCGAGTTTATTACTCCCACGGACTTGCGTGACCGGCTCGCGGCCATCGCCGTACGCTTGAGCCGAATGTCGTCGCAAGCGAAGTCCGCGGAACGCATCGAACAACTACCCCGTATTCTACTTTTGGGTCGGCCCAACGCGGGCAAAAGCTCGCTGATGAACATCCTAAGCGGCACGCGCCGCGCGATTTGTGCGGCCGCTGCGGGAACGACCCGTGATATGCTTCCGGCTCCCATTCGATTGGGGCGCGGCGAAGCGATCCTTCTCGACGCCGCCGGAGTGGATCAAGCAGACGACGAGATCATCGCCCAAGCGCGGATGTTGACGTTGAATGCGGCGCAACAAGTGGATCTGGTGTGCTTGGTGGTCGACTTGAGCGCTACCGAGGACGATGCCGCGCTGGACCTTATCCGTACGCTTCGTTTGGCTCGCGTCGTGGTGGCCGCTAACAAGTGTGATCGCCTGTCTGCGATGCAGATCGCTCCTCGAATCCAACGAATGGAGGCCTGGAAGGTCGGGCCGGTGCAAGGAGTCAGCGCGAAAACGGGTGTGGGGATCGATTCACTCCGGGCCGCGTGGCTCGAGGCCCTCGGCGACGACGCCGGCTCGACGTTCGGCGAAGCCATGCTCCTCAGCGAACGTCAGCGATCGGCGGTCGCCGATGCCTGTGATGCGATTCAGCGAGCGATGAAACTGAGTGAACCAGCCGCCGAGACCGTGGACTGCGCCGACTTGGTGGCATTTGAGCTTCGTGAGGCCCTTGACGCCCTGGGGTCGGTGAGCGGTGCGGTGACGACCGACGAACTCCTCGGTCGGGTCTTCGCGAATTTCTGCATCGGCAAGTGATCTCGACAAAAGAAAGTCGCCGATTTCCCGATACCTGGCGTGTCGAGAGCCGGCGACAATCCTGCATATACGTCGCAGAAACTATCCAGTACCGCTTACTTGCACTGCGGTTCGGCGAAGGCCTGGGCCATTCGCTTTTCCATTTCCTGCGGGGTCACGTCTTCTTTGTGCGTGGCGATCGACCAACTATGCCCAAAGGGATCCTTCAGCTTTCCGTACCGGTCGCCCCAAAACATGTCGCTGAGGGGCATGGTCGACTGCGCGCCGGCCTTGACCGCCTGGCTGAAGACCGCATCCGCGTCCTCGACGTACAAATGGATCGTCACGGGCGATCCCTTCAGGGCCAGCGGCGACACCGCGCCCATGTCCGGAAATTCGTCGCAGACGTAGACGTGGGAGTTGCCGATCTGCATCTCCGCGTGGCAGACCGAACTGCCGTCGGAACCCGGAACACGCATGATTTCCTTGGCCCCGAACGCCTTCTTGTAAAATTCCATCGCCTCGGCTGCGCCCTTGACGATGAGATGAGGTGTCACCGTATGACACCCGTCGGGAATGGGTTTCACTTTACCGGCCATCGTTAGCTCCTTTTTTCGCTGCCTCATTCTGCGCCTGTGCTTCGCTCGCGCGCTGCACGGCCGTCCAGTCCATCGCACCCTTCACAAATCGATCTTTCAGCCGACCCAATACCACGGGCCGGGACTTTGTGAAATAGTAGTATACTTCGTCCCATCCCCGGCCCTCTCCGAAGCCCAGGTGCGACAATGTAACCCGCGTCCCGGATTTATCCAAATCATAAAGTTGTACGACGACCACGGTTCGTTCCTTGCGAATTTCGGGCCATTGGGGTGGAGCGCTCCAGGTGAACGTCAGCATCTCCATCGGGCGAAACGCCAAGACCGTGCATCCTTCGCCGCCCTGTAAACCCATGGGCGCTTCCGGTCGGAAGAGCATTTCATGATGCCCACCGGGCCGCAGCGCAATGTTGGCGCTCGGAGCGAAGAACCTCTTGACTGCATCCAAGGTCGTCCAGGCCTCCCACACCGCCTTCAACAGGCCCGGGACGACGAAGTCTATTTCGATTCGTTTCACGAAAATGGCTTGGTTTTCCTACGACGAGGGATTGGTGTTTTCGCGAATGGGGTCGTTTCTCGCAGGAGCTTTTCCCACGCCAGACGTTCGCGCGCCGGGGCTACAAGTCGGGCGCGCCGCCGACAATAATCCTTGAGCGATCGGTAGAATTGGAGGTCACATTCCGCCCGCTCAAGCATCCTGGCCAACGCTTCTGTGTCGCCGACCCGAAAGTATCCGGGATAGTCGGGTCCTAGAATGCCGATCGAACCCGCGATCCGCGAAGTCACCATCGGTACACCAGCGGCAAGGGCTTCGGAGACCACGTTGGCGCCGCCCTCCAGTCGAGAGGTGAGCACCAAGAGGTGACTATGCGCGAGGACACCTAGGGCCTTCGCGCGAGGAACTTCCCCGAGCCAACGATAGCGCTGGTTCCTCTGCATTTCCCGCCGCGCGCGCGCCGACGCTGCCTTGCTAAGGGCCGCACCGAGGTGGGTCACACGGATACGCGAGGAGTCAGGCAGCCGCCGCACAGCCATAGCGGTCCGCAAGGGGTCTTTCACCGGACGCAAATGGCCCATGACGCAGACTTCGAAGAATCGCTTAAGTAGTAGGGATTTCTTGTGCGGTTTTTCCACGGATTGGTAGATGACCCGTGCCTTGCCGCGCACGCGCCGAGGCAGTTCCTTGACTCCCAGCGGCTGCAAGAGGATCAGGCGAGTGGCTAGCTCAAGAGACTTCCGCGCCGCGTTGCTTGTCTTGATGTCGCCGTAAAGGTCGGTCCCGGTCAGCGCGACGATCAATGGAGCATCCGGGCATTGCCGGCGGAACCGCTCAATGGAGGCTGCGCTCCGCCGTGCGTGCAAAGCCACCATCAAGTCGCATGGGCGACCCTCCCAACTCTCCATTACCGTAATGTGGTGTCCGAGTCCGCGAAGGATTCTCGCCCATCGCAGGGCCGTCACGCGGTTTCCCTTGCGGGAGCCTGCCGGTGCTGGTGTTACCATGGCGATTCTCATGGCGGCAATCCTCGATCAATCTTCATCCGCATGATCGCGGACGCCCCGGGATCACAACGCGATCTGGCGCCAAGGCGGACCGCGCCGATTCGAGATCCAACAAATACTTGCTTGGGTCTGTTGCTGCGGATAGAGATTCGAGCGACCAGGCATTCTCTACCGTAAACGGGCCTACCCGGCTCCGTGTTAGCGACGTCAAGCAACCGCCGGCGCCGAGTCGCTGCCCCAAGTCGCGGATCAGCGATCGCACATAGGTTCCCCGGCCGCAACACATCTCGAAGTCGAGCGTCGGCCAGGCGAAAGCATGGATGTGCAACCAGTAGACGGTCACAGACCTCGCCGCAAGAATCGCCGGACCGTCACTCACCCTTCGCTTGTACGCGGGAACACCGCCGACCTTCACGGCGCTGATCTGCGGGGGAACTTGTTCGATCACCCCCTCGAAGCCAGTGCACACTGCGCGGACGGCGTCAATCGTTGGGACAACCGCAACCTCCACCGCTTTGAGCGGACGGTCGCAGTCGAAACTCTCGCTGGTCACATCCAGACGCGCCGTCGCCCTGTACACCTTGGGCTGATCCATGATCGATTCGACGAGCTTGGTCGCCTTTCCGAAACATAGAACGAGTACGCCGCTTGCTGCGGGGTCAAGCGTCCCCGCATGCCCGCTCTTGCGCTCGCCGGTGATGGCCCGGGCGCGATACAGAGCCTTGGCTGAGGTGATCCCGGTCGGCTTGTTGAGAGTGATGATCCCGTCCACCATGAACTCAGGCTTTAGGCTGTAGCCCATAGGCTGGAGCCCAAGACGCTACAATAGGCTGTACCCTAAGACCCTATAGTCTACAGCCTACGGCCTACAGGAGGAAAGGAGTTCATGGCGCGGCCGGAGTGAGCACCGCGGTGACCTCACCATCTTGGCCCGGAACTTTCAAGGTCATCACCAGCTTCCCGTCCAGTCGACGACGGATCCTATACTCCAGCGGCGGCCCACCGACAGGAGAGACGCGCACCATCTGTCGCTTCTTCGTATAGGCGCCGGTCGTCGTGTGCGTATCCCCGCTGTACTCCCCTTGTGCGCTGAACGCCCCGGTGGCCGTATACTTCCCTTGGGCGTCGAACGTCACCTGATAGATAGGAAACCCAGCCCCTTGGGGATGCACTTCCGACGTCTTCCACGACCCGGCAATGCTTCTACTGCATCCCGAAATCAATACGGCGGCAGCGCAAAACAGCGGTCGCGCCATGGAGATTAGAACTTTCACGATTCCTGTATTCCGATCTGAATCGGGAGCGCAAGCGACCGGTGACAAAACCCGCACTCCCGTTTGAACTTCTGTTCACTCGCGTCATTCAACATACGAGCAGATCTTATCCGGCACTGCGCGACGCCGTCAAACCAGGGTCGAACCGCTATTGCCGTTCGTAGGTAACCTCAAAGACCCTATAGTCGTCGCCCGCGTGAAGGTCGATCACTTCGAATACGTGTTTATTGGCGTCGATGACCCGGGTCACGTATTTCACCGTCCGACCGGTGACCTTGATGCCCGGCTCATCCATCTCCCCGAAGTAAGTGAACGTCTTACCCGTCGGGTCGGTCGTCCCTTTCATGGTCAGCATGGCCGTCCCCATGTTGTCGGACCACATCGAAGTATACATGTTGCGAAAGTTGTCGTAGCCCGTCAGGCCGAAGCCTTCGTGGGGCATGCCCATCAACTGTCCTTTGTGCTCTTCCAGGATATACCGCCCGCCGAGGATCCACTTGCGTTCCGAAGCTCCGTTGGACTCCATAGTCTGCGACCCGGGACCGCCCGTCCACATTTTGGTCGTCGTTTTCCACTTCCCAATGAGCGGTTCGAGCTTTTTGTGGCCATCACCTGGGGCGGCGAGCCTCATGAATTCTTGCATCATGGCCGCCTCTTGTTCGCTCATGGCCGGCATCTTGTCTGCCGCTGGGGCAGGCTTGTCCTTGGGCGGCTCCTTGGCGCTCTGTGACGCCGCCTGCCGGGACAAGAATCCCACCGCCAACGCCGCGACCATACTCGCAACTACAATTCGCGTGTTCATACTTTCTCCTTTTGTTCTCACGGATTCAATTCTTGCTAAATCCCTTTGCACTCCCCGGCCGAGCGACTCACCGCGTGAGATCGTCCGGAATCGTTTTCATCTTGTAGCACCGCTTGTTGGGCGGTATGGCGCCGGGTGTGAAACGCCCGTCTTTGACGTTCGCCAGCACCTTAGGGATCCACCGTTTGACCATCGTCCCCCAACCCATGTTCATCGAGAATCGGTACCACCAGTTGATGACTTCCGCCCCGGCGTGTTCGAGCACCAGCCTTGTCCCGTTTCCCTCCGGTTGGAGCGTCCACGTGATGGTCATCGGTTGATGCCGCGGAGCATTGCGGTCCTTCGGGACAATGACCCACGACCATACCATTCGCCGCGGCGGATCGTAGGCTAGCAGTTCGCATTCCGTCAGCCCCACGCAACCAGGCATGGGGTCGGTCTGAAAGCGAAACTTTCGACCGACGACCGGCTCGAAATCGTTGGGCATCAGCCACTCGGCGAGCGCGTGCCGGTCGGTGAGGGCGATCCAGACCGCCTCCGGGGGGTGCGGATACAAGGCCTCCTTACGAATGATGCGCGGCATGGCTATGGTTCTCCATGTATTGACCCAGGGCCTTTAGCTTCTCATCCCAAAAGCGATCGTAATGCGCGACCCAATCGTGCACCTGTCGAAGCGCCGCCCCATTAAGCCGGTATCGACGGTGACGTCCGACGCGTTTCTGGCGCACCAGGTTCGCCTCGCGCAGGACCCGAAGATGCTGCGACACACCTGGTTGCGAAATCCGAAAGGGACGGGCGATTTCGGAGACCGTTCGATCACCGGCCCCCAGCAAATCAAGAATCCGACGTCGCGTGGGATCGGCGATCGCTTGAAATACGTCCGCATCGGCTTTGCGTCGAACCATGAGCCGTATGATACATAAGTAATAACTTATGTGTCAAGTGAAAAATATCGTAATTCTCGGATGTCGTGATTGCGAGATGGTGCTAGGTACCTTGAGTTTAGATATGTTGCTTAGGACCGATAATCAAGCAGAAAACGGGTACGGAGAGTTTGGTAATGGGCAAGGAGGTCAAGACACCGCCGATGACGACCGTTGCCAGTGCCCGTTGGACTTCGTCGCGGACCGCGGTGTTGAAGGTCATCGAAACGAAACCCAGGCCGGCGGCGAGCCCGGTCTCAGCACCGCTCGAAGACGCATGAGGGCCGCTTGTTCGATTGCCGCGCGTTACGCGGGAGGAGAATCGTCACTGAATGGTCGGAACGAGGCCCATCCGGCCCCAGTCACTCCGAACACCCCGCTGGCCGGCCTTACGGCGTCGGGCAGGTCGTGCCGCGCGTCGGCAACGGCGCTAATGGCGCCTCCAGCCAGGCATCCCACACTTGCGTCCCATTCATCAAGTCGACGACGCCGAGCGTGTCCGCTGGTGTCACCAGGAGCGATCGATCGGTATCGCAACTGTAGATCCCCCACATCGGAACGCACAGTTCGCTTACGCCTAGACAGCAATTGACGTGCTCCTCAACATCCGCCCCGTCAATTAACTCGCCGCCGTCCACGTTGCCCGGGTGGGCGATATACTCAACAAAGCTCCCGTCCCCCAGGAATTCAATCGTTGTCACGCCGCCCGCCGTGATCGCATGGTCGAGCACCAGTTCATACACCCCCGCACCGTGGTAGGTGACGGCGCTCACCGTATTAGCGCCCAGGATCGGGTCCACTTTCGTTTCACAGACGTCAAAACACCCTTCCGCGTCCGGCAACCGCGGGTTCAGGACAATGACAATGGATTCGCGGCCCGCGCCTGATTCTCCGGACGAGCCGATCCCTTGACGGGGAAGCAGCGCGTTGCGGGCGTTCGGCTGCCGGGCGTCCACCGTGCCGGATTCCGGCGCCGTTCCGGCGATGGATGTTACGGGGCAAGGCTCACACGCATCGTCAATGCCGTTATTGTCCAGATCGCCGCGACACACGGAACCCGGACCCAGCAGAGTACCGCCCACCGTCTCACACTCCGCGGGCGTCGCGAGACCACAGCAGCCGCTCACAATGCAGGTACAGCACGCATTCTTGCAAGGGTCCACGGTCAGTAGGTAGTTGCCGGTGGTATTATTGTATCCGGCCACGCGAATGAAATAGGTCACGCCTTCGGTTACATTGAGGGTCACCTTCGACCGCCCCGTTGGCTGCGTGGGACAACCGTCGTCGTCACACTCCAGTTCCTCGCCTTCACAGGAGTCGAACACGGCCAGGGTCGTGTCAAATGAGCTCCCGCAAGTCGTAATCGACACTTGTCCGGTGCAATCCGCGGTCCAACAATGCCACACGTCAAGCGAGTCGGACATACCGTCCAGCGGACACGACGAAATGTCCGTGCCGGTGGCCGCCGTGGTCCGCCCCTGGTACGCCTCACCGGTCTCGACGCGGATGCAGTCCGTACACGCATCGTTGGGCGGCGGAGTAACCGGACAACTGAAACTCGGGCAACTTGCGTCCGGGAACCACGTGCCGTTCTGGTTCTGGCAGTCCACTTCGGACTTCGTGCCGAGGCAGTCGCCGTCGTCGCAGCACGCCCCGCTGGGCGGCGGCGTGATGTTGCAGCTTAGTCTCATCGTGCCCGTTCCCTGAACGCCAAGATACCCGCCGATCCGGATCGTGTAGAATTGGTCGAAGACAACAGGCGCCGTTGCGAACGAAAAAATGCCGCAGGAGTCGTCATTGCAATCCAGCGGCGGCGCGTCCGGGCAGTGTTGAACGCCGTCGTAAACGGCGACCTTGCTGTCATAGTCGCTGTCGCAAAGATCGACCGTCAGATCTCCGGTGCACGTGGCCTTGTACCGGTACCAGATGTCCGAACCAATATCGGAGTACGAAAAGAACAGACATTCCGCCGCCTCAGCGGGACCATCCGTGGTCGCCCCGATCGTGCTGAATGCGGTGTCACCATCCGACACCAGGATCGCGCTGCGACAACCGTCGTTCGCCACCACGAGGGATTTTTCGGTGAGCAGCGAGAGGCGCACTCCGTTGTATCCGTTCCCTGCGCCATTCGGCAACGTGATTTCGACCACCCCGTTCCACGGATTGATGAAGAAGCTGATCGCGTCGAAAGGTCCGGCCACGACTACGTTGTTTATAAGAAACTCGATGGCCGCAACGACAACGATGTCCGAGCCGGCCCAAGTCAACGGATCACCGTCGGGAGGCAGACCGATCGAAAAGCAGGCGTCCGTCAAGGGCACGCCGCCTTGCGAGATCCCGGCGGGAAACAAATCCGTGCCCTCTGGAGATTTCGTGGAAATGATCAGCAGCCGCCGTCCGCTGGGTTGGGCGGTGTCCGACTCAGTGACCATCGGCACCGTTCCCAAAAGGTCCGTCCGAATCGGCTCCACCACGTCGTCAAATTTGACAATATCGTCCGGTGCGCCGGGCAGCGCGGGGTTGTGAATGAAAAAGCACGTGATAGCCTGCGGGTCGAATTCAGGTATAACGGCGCCGACGCGATGATGAACGCTGTACGAACTCTCCACGGGGCTGGCGATCACGCTCCCTTGCGTTTCAACGACTTCCCCCAAAACGTGCAACGGTTCGCACTCCTCCGTGCACCCAGGACGTAGCGCCCAGCCGCCGGGCGGAACGACGACCTCCCCCACGCTGGTCGATACGATCGAAAGAACGGCCGTAACGAACCCGCCGAGTGCGCAGCCCGCACGTAATGAGGAAAGGGATCCGTGGGTCAACATTTCTCTTACCCCCCTTTGGACTTCTGCCTGCCCATCATGGATAGGGTGTCTGGTTGACGCCCCAAAGATGGACCGATAACCCAATTGGCAAGCTTGTCGTACGTACTATGATACCCGCCCCGTACGCCGATTCCACTTCAAGGTGAGCGTTTATTGTCCCTTTTCGGTGCGGAACATAGCATGTCCCGGTGGATCGGTAGGTTCCGGATCTAGATTGGCCCGCGGGTTTCAGGAGGAAAGTCGAAATGAAATCACGGTTACGATGGTTCTCGGCCGTTACCCTCGTGGTGCCCTTGTTCTGTTGTTCCTGCACGCCCCCCAGCCTGCTGATCACTCCGGTGAGCGGTCGACGGGAGCTGGAAGAGACGGAGCTTTCCCGCGATTCATTATTTGCCCTCGAAAAGATCGCCTTGATCGACATTTCCGGCATGATCCAAAACGGGACAGGCGCCCAGCTCTTCGGCAAGGGCGAGCATCCCGTAAGTTTGTTGTTGGAGCAACTCGATAAGGCCCGCCGCGATCCCTGGGTCAAGGCCGTTATCCTGCGCATCAATTCCCCCGGCGGGACCGTCGTCGCCAGCGAGTTGATGCACGACGAGATCACGCATTTCAAAAAGAGCGGCAAACCCGTCGTCGCGGTGATGATGGACGTGGCCGCCAGCGGAGGATACTACGTCGCTTGCGCCTGTGACGAAATCGTGGCACAACCCTCGACGATCACCGGCAGCATCGGCGTCATCATGCTGACGTTCGACATTAGCGGCACGATGTCCATGATCGGCGTCAAGGGCGACGCCATCACTTCCGGCGTCCACAAGGACAGCGGTTCGCCGTTCCGTCCCATGAGGCCCGAGGAGCGGCAATTGTTCGAGAACGTGGTGAAGGACATGTATGACCGCTTCGTCAGCGTGGTCGACGAAGGCCGACCCGCGCTCGACCAGGCCAAGGTCCGTTCGCTTGCCGACGGACGCATCTATACCGCCAACCAGGCCGTCGAGCTGGGGCTGATCGACCGGATCGCTTCCCTACGAGAAACGGTCGCCGCTACGAAGAAAAGAATCGGCGCCAAGAACATCCGCCTGGTGGCCTATCAACGTGCGACCGACTACCGCCCCAACTACTACGCCCACACTCCATCGCCACCCCACGGCGACATCAACTTCCTCAACGTGGACATGGCCTCCGCCCTGACTCCGCCCGCGGCGCAATTCCTTTACCTCTGGCGCCCGGGAATGTAGAGCGCCGCTTGCCCTCTCCCGTTTGATGCGCTCCGGGAGCGCTTTGCCGTCGATGATCCCCGCAACGGCCGTCGCCTCTGCATACCACGCCCAATCAGCGAACGCCGGCTTAACAGTTCGTCGAAGAATCCTGGGTTTGCAAGCGGCCCGGCGCATCGGTGTGCGGGTAGCGACCCTTCGTCTGTCGGTAAGGCACGCCGCCGACTCACGCCATAGCTTTCGCGCCCACAGTCTTGCCTTTGAGCAGCTTTTTTTCCTGGGCGATGGCCAGGACCTTGGTGAAGACTTCTTCGTGGACCGACTGCGGAAGACGCCGGCGAATCACCGTCAACGACGAATGCTCCGGCGTGGACTCCGTGAGGGGGATGACCAAAAAGCTTTGCAACGAGCGGCTGTGGCGGCACCGCCAGGCAATCGCCCGCTGCGAACTCAAGCTCTCGAAATACCCCGCCAACAGGATCCGCAAGTACACCCCCGGCGGGATCCCCGGCCGGCCTCCTCGGCGTAATACGCCGCGCTCAACCCCTCGACGTAGTCGTCGAACCCTGCCTCCGCCAGAAGCCCGTTGAGCTTCCGGTAGAACGGGTGCCCAGGCGAAGTCGGCAGATCGTGCGTCCCCACCTTACCATGCCCGCCAAGGACTTTTTCAACGGGCTGCTAAGGTCAAATTCGATCGATCTAAGCGACTTCGCCTTCCCACCTAGATTTCCTAATACGCGCATTTATTCGGCAAATATTGCGCTCGTGAAATGCGAGAAAACAAGGAGAAAAACCTTGACAATTTGCCTGCAGCGCAGAGAATATGTCATACATTCCGTTAAGCGGGAAGGGAGGCCCACTTCAAACGCCTCGGTGCATTCAAAGCAACGCAGGGCATTCAAGGATGAAAAGAAGTTCGATCCTCCGGCGCAGCGGCTGCGGATGAGCGTCAGCCTTGACTAATCGTCAGCCATGCAAAGCGGGCCGGGGAAATCGTCAGGTGCGTGGATGAGAGGGCGAGGCCGTCGACGGTTCCGAATGAGAATGTCGATCAACGGGCCGTTGCCGCTTTGAGTTCACAGGCAGGAGTGTAGTCATGGCGAATCGGGCAGTGGTTTACGAGGCGGCGTGCCTGGATCGGCGAAACGATGGGGCGGCACTAACTTCATCTTCGCGTGGCCCGATCGCCCGTCGTGGAGCGGTCCTTGTGTGGGTCGCTGTTTCGGGGGTCTTGTTGATCGGGCTCGTGGGCCTGGCGATGGACGCGGGCGTTGTGCTATTGGCAGGAAGCCACCTGCAAATCGCCGCCGATGCGGGCTCCCTGGCCGGAGCGCGACTGGTTCGAAACGCTGATTCGGACATACCTCGGGAGGCCGCCCTCGCCATCGCCCTAGAAAACAAGGCCGCCGGTATTCACGTCCGCCTGGACCCCAACAGCACTAACCTATCCGACGGCGACATTGTCATCGGAAGATACCACCGTATCCGCGAAGACCACTGCGCAAGGGAGCTGTGCTGCGAAACGCCGCCGTGCTTCTTCCCTCAGCTCGAAACCCCGAACGCCGTCAAGGTCGTCGCGCGGCGTACAAGCAATTCAGGCCATGAACCGGTGCCATTGGTGTTCGGCGCCGCGCCCTTGTTTGACGTGCAGGGCATCGACGTCACCCGCAGCGCTACCGCCATGATCGCCGGCAGCACCGCTGCGGGGGTGATTGTGCTGGATCCATACAGTGACTGCACCCTCGAAATCTCCGGAAACGCTGTTCTCGATCTGCAATCCGCCCCCGGCTGGGATGGTGATACATCGATTCAGGTCAATTCGTCCGATTCTTGTGCTCTTTGCGGTGATGGCAGTTCGCTACAGATCCACGCTCCGGAATCCAATATTGTCGGCAGTTCCGATGGCTACTGTTTCAGCGGCGATCCTGCGCTGGACACCTATCTGAATCCTGACAGCCCCCCCGCGCCCGACCCCTTGAGGGATTTAGCGCCCCCGCCGATCGGCCCGGATCGCGGGGAAATACGCAAAAGCGGCATCTACCCGCCGGGCTATTATTCGGGCGGCGTGGACATCAATCAAGGTACGGTCGACTTGGGCCCCGGAATCTACGTTTTCGGCGGCACCAGTAACAAGGGTGGGCTTCGAGTCGGCGCGCGTTCAGGCCTCAACGCCGTCAACGTGCTTCTTTACATCAAGAGCGGAAAGGTAGACTTGAGCGGGGCGGGCAGCATCACCATAACGCCGATGACGGAGGCCGTCAACACCAATCCCGACTATATCGGGATCAGCATCTTCCAGGCGAGGAACAACCCAACTCCGGCGCAGATCATCGGGAATAGCAGCATGAATCTACAAGGAACCTATTATTTCCCGAATGCGCTCCTGGAAGTGGGTGGGACGGGCATTGCGCTTGGGAATCAACTGATCGTATATCAATTGCGCCTCCATGGCAGCGGGGAGTTCAACATTCTATATGATGGGAGATTCCCCACTCTGGCGGGCAAGGTTTTTCTCGTTCAATAGCGGGCACGTTCGGCACCCAGAGGGGTTTGCTACCATCCCTTTGTGTTAGCGACGGTCCGGTGATAGTATGGTAAGCGCAATTGATATCCTTTTCCGTCGACTGACAGAGAATTTGCTCTGCTCAGCATCGTTTAAGGAGTAGTGTCATATGGATTCGTATGCACATGTCGTCAGGCCATCGGCTCTCACGAAGGTATTCGTGTTCTCCATGTCAGGGGGAATGCTGGCGCTTGCCGCGTGCTCGGCTGTCCCGACCAATACCTCCAATGACTCTTGCACATCGGGTTATGAACCCGCCGCAAACAACGCATCGTCTTGTTGTCCTTTGGGACTGCCTTATGCGGCGGATGACGGTTACTGCTACGAGAGCGCTGGGGCTGCCCGTCAGTTTCAAACGCTTCCGGGTCGGATTCCGACGGCGTGTGCCGGATTTGACTTTGAATACGCTTCTTGGCTGAATGACGCTGCGCGAGAAGCCAGGGACACCGGTTATTCGTTCGCCGAGAACATTCAACTGGGCACTGACGCCTGCATCGAGGGATTTGGACAGGACAACGCCGCTCGCTGCGCCGCCTGCCTGCGAGCCGTTGTAGAGGTCGCGTACGAAGAGGCTCCGCCGGATGGGTGCAACTCGGACGCCGACTGCTATGACGGTCTGTTTTGCAATGGACAAGAGCGTTGCAATCAGGCCCAATGCTCGCCGGGCAGTTCACCTTGTGGCGACGACATATGCGACGAGCCTACCGCATCATGCGTCCGTCCGTTCATCAGTGGCAATGTCTTCTCGTTCCTATCACCGTTAGAAACCGAGTTCTTCAATGCAGAAGTGTCAGCGCGGGTCCGAGATATCGATGAGTGGGCCTTACAAGAGCAGAATCGTATCTTTTTTGAAAGAGGTGGTACGGCCCCGTCATTTGATCAAATATGCCTGTTGGAGAGGTCCAAAGTTGAACTTAAACGTGCCGCGACTTTCGACGCTTTGGAAGCTACGGCTTCCGTGCGTGACGCTTCGGGTTTCTGGCCACTTTCGTTCGAGGACATTCGCGAAGTCGAGAGGTTCAATTGCAGGGAGTACCCGAATACGTCTATTGTTCGGGATAACTCAGATCGCGGTCGACCTGATGAGGTTTGTGAGATTTCGCTGTCCTGTAGGTGAGACGGAAAATCGGCGATTATTGTTTTCGCCTTCGGAATAGGGTATTTGGGCGACCTTACGGTCGCTTCTGAAAGACAGTTTTCCCGCGCGTGACGATTCCGCCGCGACGGCAGCCTGCATCGCCGTTGCGAAACCCAACCCACCGCGTAAGCTATCCGTTCGGGTAGGCGGGCGACGGCCTGCCGAGCGCATCCCCGGCATCGTGTCTGCCAGCACAGGCACGGCGTCGGGGACGCGACGAGCAACGATGAGGCCCGTATGTGCGATGATTGGCATGACCGAGTCGTAAACTGTGTCCACGAGGATTCACATAATAAACGGAAGCCCGAACGGTATCGGCTGATGATCCGTGAAATGCTAGATCAGTGCACCAAGTGATTAGAGACGGGGTCCGCATCGTCGAGGAAGCGACAACCATCTTCGACAGGTGACTCGATGAAATGTTGGGCAAGTGAATTCACCACTTGCGCCGGCCCGCAGTCCGGCGAACACTACTTCAGCAAGTCTCTGTTTGATGGCAATTGCGTCACGTTCAAGGGGCTTTCGTGGTGTCGTGGTCGAGCCGTAGCGATTCCTCTATCGAAAGCGAAGGCAAACATCCTTTGCAAACGACATAACGAGCTGCTTTCGGGCGCCGACGATGAGGCATCGAAGTTCCAAAGTGCTATTGAACGATTGCACCCAGAGCCGCAGTTGGCCAGCAATGGCGGTACACAGTCACCATCCAAGAGAATCACGTTGTCAGGCTTGCTGTTGTCTCGCTGGCTGACGAAAACTTACTGCAATGTTCAGGCGGTCGAGAAACGACCTATAGACGAGCGGTTTGTTGCCCATTCCTTTGGCGGTGAAACCCAGACCTTGCGGTTCTACTTACATGCGGGCATGGGACTTAAATCGCAATTCAAAACCGGAGACGTTCGCTGCCAAGGTTGCTGGGATGATCGTGGAAACACTGTTTGGTTTGTACGGCTGGCGGGGGTTGATTGGATCGTTTCGACCGTGGGACTGCGGGAGCTGGGCGACCACGTCCCGCTTGACAATCAGTGGTATCCAATCCAGCAGTTCCATGAGCGCCCCCATGAACTGAAAATTACTCCAATGATTGACGGCAACAGACCGGTCACGACAGGTCTCCTCGAATTGTTATGGTAGCAAGGACCATTCACCCAACAGACGATATGCAAACGGCCCGCAGCGCGGATCCTACGCTTCTCCTAAAACTGCCGTCGCTGCCGAGCGGCGGGAAGGTTGAGCTGTTGTCGATACTTGGCCACCGTGCGGCGGGAGATGTCGATGCCCTCTTTCTTTAGCAAGGCGGCGATCTGGTCGTCATTGAGAGGGCTTTTTCGATCCTCGGCGTCGACCAACTCCCGAACCCTTGATTTAACCCGGTCCCAACCGACCGTCTCGCCGTCCTCGGTCTCGGTACCGCCGGTGAAGAAGTAGCGAAGGGGGAAGATCCCCCGCGGGGTCTGCAGATACTTGTCGGCCACCGTGCGGCTGACCGTCGAGGGGTCGCAACCCAGTTCAGCGGCGAGGTCGCTCATCCGCAGCACATTCAATCCGGAGGGACCGACGTCGAAGAAGTCCCGCTGTTTCTCGGCGATGGCGCGGGAGACTTCCAAGAGGCGATGGCGGCGGAAGTTGACCGCGTCGATCAACGCCGCCGCCTCCTCGATATGCTTGCGGGCGAATTCGCGGGTTTCCTTGCCGTTTTCTTTGGACTTCGCAAGCAACGCAACGTCGTCACGGACGCGAAGATGCGGGATATTGCCGCGGGTCAGCCGAACCGTAAGCCCTCCGCCGGACTCGGAGTACTCGACGATCACATCGGGACGAATCGGCGGGAGAGTTCGGTTTCCCACCAGGTAGCCGGGATGGAGGCAAAGGTTGGCGCGCATGGCCTTGAGGGCCTCATTGATCTCGCCGATGGAGAATCCCGTGGCTTTGGCCACGGCGGGCAAGCGATTGTGCGTGATGTCGTCCACATGACGTTCGATCAGCGTTTGCTCGATGGTGTTGTCGCCGGGGAGTGTGTCCAACTGCAAAAGCAGACACTCGACGGTATCCCGAGCCGCAATGCCCGCAGGCTCCAGTTTCTGCACTTCCATCAGGGCCTTGGTCAACAGGTCGATTGGGATCGGAGGGCGGATGCCGTCCGCGACCTCCTCCAGCGGGGCGCGAAGATAGCCGTCGGGGTCGAGGCGACCGATGATCGCCTCGCCGGCCCGGCGGACGTCGGCGTCCACTTCGATCATTGTCCATTGATTGAGAAGGTGCTCGTCGAGGCTGATCTCGCGGCCTTCGGTGTTGGCCATCGCCCCCATCTTGGCGTCGCGGTCGCCGTCGGAGGCGTAGCGACGCAGGGCAAAGGGGGCGTGGTCGATGCCGTCCAAGTCGTAATCCCGCGAGAAGCGATCGAGCCGCGCGAATCCACGGTCTTCGGGCGCGCCGACTTTGGTCTGGCCGTTCACGATGGCGGCCCCGTCGGTCTCGCGCTCGGACGCCTCGGGGTCGGCGATTTCCAGCGCCGCGTTGGTCTCCAGGGCGTCGGCAATGTAGACCTCCAGCTCGGCCACGGGCTTCTGAAGGACGGACATGGACTGGATCAACTGCGGCGTGAGACGTTGCTCCATCCGCAGGTGTTGCCCCAGAGATTGTGAGAGAAACTGCGACATTACACCGCTTCCGCCGACCACGTTTCTTGGGTGAGGTGAAGGTCCAACCGCACCGATCACCCCTCACCCAACCTCTCCCCTCAAGGGGAGTGGAGTTTGCAGACACTACCGGTATTATAGCCGTGCGGGCCGGGGTATGCCCGCCTTCGAAAGGTCGGGCAGGACGTGGTTTTTGGACCGTCACAACGGTGAACGACCGCGAATAGCGGCTTCGAGCATCCCGGAGGTGGCATATTCGAGTTGCGAACCGACCGCCAACCCCCTCGCGGGCCTGGTGACGAGTACGCCCAAGTCGCTCATCAAGCTTTGAATGTGCAGCGCCGTGGCGTCGCCGTCGAGCGTCGGGTTCAAGGCCAAGACGACCTCGCGCACGCCGCCCACGCGGATGCGGCGGATCAAGGCGTCGAGCGTCAAGTGCTCCGGCTCAATCCCTTCAAGCGGAGCAATGTGTCCCATCAACACGTGGTACACGCCGCGCACCAGGCCGGTGGCCTCGACGGCGAGCAGATCTTTGGGTTGCTCGACGACCCAAAGCTCGCCGTGATCGCGCCGCGCATCGGTGCAAATGGCGCACGGATCGGTTTCCGTGAGGTTGTAGCAGGTGCGGCAGTGGATGACCTTGTCCTTCACGTCGAGAATAGCGCCGGCGAGAGCGGCCGCGTACTCACGCGGCTCGCGAAGAACGTGGAATGCCAAGCGCTCGGCACTCCGCGGGCCGATGCCGGGCAGTTTTTGGAACTGCTCCTTCAAGCGTCCAAGGGATTCAATCGGTTCGTTGTTCATGGTTGGTCCGCGGCTTCGGCTCACCCGCCGCCGAGCATTTGGGACAGTCCGGGGATGTTCAGACCGCCGGTCAAGGCGCCAAGCTCTTGCTTCATACCCTCCTGCGACTTGGCGGCGGCGGCACCGATGGCAGCCTTCACCAAATCCTCAAGCAACTCCACATCGGTCGCGGCTTTGGCGTCGATCCTGATGTCGATGAGAGTTCCCCGACCGTCCACTGTGGCCAGCACCATGCCGCCGCCGGCGCCTCCCTCGAAGCGACGGGCGGCGAGTTGTTCCTGAAGTTTGGCCAGGTTGCCCTGCAAGTCCTTGGCCGACTTTAGAATTCCCGCGAGGTTTCCGAAACCGCCTAACATTGGGTTACTCCTCCGTTGCGAACAAAGTGGGCTCGCCTTCGTCGGCAGCTTCGGAAGGCGGCGCGGCGTTCGCGCTTTCCGGTTGCGCCGGGCGGATATCGAGCAACGTACCATCCACCGCGGCCTTCACTCGCTGCACCAAGGGATCGCGGGCAGCCCGCTCCCACTCCTCCGGCGTTCGCCGGGGGGTAGGTTGCTCCGCGGCGGCGCTACCGGAGGGCGGCGGACTTCGGCGGGCAGCCGCGCCAGAGTCGGCGTCTTTTTTAACGGCTGCCACTGCCGGCGCAGACGGTGCTGCGTCGTTCCCTTCGAGTCGCCCTAAAAGTACGCCGAGGTCCGTGAACTGATGACTCATCGCCAGACGCACGACCGCGGCGTCGGCGAGGGCGCGGGCCGCGCCGCTAAGCTTTACGTTGCGGCGGAGTTCTTCGAGAAGAGAGATCATGTACACGTAGGTCGGTGCGTCGAACTTGTCGGACTGCGAAATCAGCGTGGTCCGTGTGGTCGATGCGACATCGACCAAATCCGTGTCCGGGCCGCAAACTCGCAACAACATCAGCGTGCGAGCGTGCTCGATCAAATGGTCACAGAATCGATCGACGGTACGGCCGGTCTGTAAGGCCTGATCCAACGCCCGTAAGGCGCCCGCCGCATCACGGTTGGCCACGCATTGGAAGACCGCTGCGGAGAGTTCATCGTGCGGCGGAGGAAGCACCTCGTTGACGATCGCGCTTGTCAAATGTTTTGGATCGTAAGAGAGCAGTTGGTCGAGCAGCGATAGGGCGTCGCGCATGGAGCCGTTGGCCAGCCGGGCAACGCGCCGCAAAACTCCGTCGTCGGTCTGGACGTGCTCGGCGGCGGCAATTTTCACCAGATGCGACGCCATCGCGTCCGTGTTGATGGCCTTGAAGTCGAACCGTTGACAGCGGCTGATGATCGTCGCGGGAACTTTCTGGGCTTCGGTCGTGGCAAGGATGAACTTCACGTGCGACGGCGGCTCCTCCAGTGTTTTGAGTAACGCATTGAACGCCCCGGTGCTAAGCATGTGGACCTCATCGATGATGTAGACCTTGAACCGCGCCCGCGCGGGGCGGAGCGTGGCGTTGCTGCGCAACTCGCGGATATTGTCCACGCCGGTGTTGCTGGCGGCGTCGATCTCCACGACGTCGATATCCTGACCCTCGGCCACCGCGGTACACGATTCACACTTGCAGCAGGGGGTGGGCGTGGGGGCGTCAAACGCAAGGCAATTCAACGCCTTGGCCAGAATGCGGGCCATCGACGTCTTGCCCACGCCTCGCGTCCCTGTGAACAAGTATCCATGATGGACGCGCCCGGATTTGAGCGCGTTTTTCAGCGTCGTGGCCGCAACCTCTTGCCCGACCACCTCGTCGAACGTCGTGCTGCGATAGGCTCTAGCGAGAACGCGATAGGACATTTCTCAACACTTCCCGGAAACCCAAGCATCCGTCAGAGCACGGGGCGCAAACCCAGTGACCGGACCGTGAGATCGCGCCCACTTCTCTGTATCGCCCGTCGGCGATGGATGACGACCAGGTGATCCACGGCACCTGAATGAGCCAGATGGGCTGCTCTGTTTCCAGCCTGACCCGTTGCCTAGACCATCCACTGCATGGGACCTGGTCGTCATTCATCGTCGGCGGACGTCCGCCCGCTCCGACCCACCGCCCACGCGGCGGTCACCACGGAATCATACCGTCCAACCGGAACGATTTGTAGCGGGCCGGTTTCCGGAAGTGCCAACGGAATTTGTTGCCTTGGAACCGGGCGATTACGCGGGTCACAGGGTCCGCCGGCGATTCACGCGGGACGCACGATGTTTTCGGCGATTTGGCCGGTCGGGCCCCATAGACTCTGAATTGGGAAGGGATGTCGGTAGATGAAGGCGCTTTCCGATGATATCGTACCCTTACCGGGTACGCGCGCCCGCCGCCTGCCGGAGGTTTAGGGAGCAATCCGCACCAGGGCTCGCGACTCCCGCGAGCCCGTTTTACTAGGAGGAGGGTGACAATGAAGCATAATATCACCGCACGAAGTTTGGGCAGTCTTGGGTTTTGCGCCGCGCTTGCAGTTTGCCTGTCCACGGTGCGCTGCGACATGTTCTCCACTTCGTCGGGCGGCGACGGAACGCTGCGCGTTCTGATAACTGACAAACCGTTTCCGTTCGATTTGATCGAGGAAGCTCTGGTCACTATTACCCGTGTCGAGGTCCGTCGCGCCGGTGAAGTCAAGTGCGCGTCGGAGTGCGACGACGGCGCGTTCTGCAATGGTGAAGAAACCTGCGTTGACGGCGAATGCCAATTGGGGACCGCACCTTGCGGGGCGAGCTTTGTTTGCGATGACGGCGCGAATGTGTGCGTGAAGCTGTGCACGAGCGATCCTGAATGCAGCGACGACGAGTATTGTAACGGCGAAGAGACCTGCGTCGCCGATCGTTGCGCGGTCGGCGCGCCCCCATGTGGGGCCGGTTTGTTTTGCGATGAAGTAGGAAACGTCTGCACGCCCAATTGCACCAACAACGATCAATGCGGCGACGGCGCCTTTTGCAATGGTGCCGAGGCCTGCATCGCGGGTGCATGCGTCGAGGGGTCCTATCCGTGCGAAGCCGGCCAATCATGCGACGAAAACGACGATGAATGCGAGGACGGCGACGACGAAGCCGAGGATGACGACGATGACAATGGGGATGACGACGACGGCAGTCCGTTTTTAGTGATCTTCGAGGGCGAGAAGGAGTTCAACCTGCTCGATCTTCGCAACGGCCGGACGGACTTGTTGGCCGACGCCGAAATCCCCGCGGGCACATACACCCTGATGCGGATCATCGTGACCGCCGGAAAAATCACTCTTACCGACGGCCGGGAGTTCCCCTTGAAGGTCCCCAGCGGTGCGCAAACGGGGATTAAGCTGCATTTCACGTTCGAAGTGGAAGAGGGCGAGGAGACCGTGCTCCTCCTCGACGTTGATCTCAGCCGAGCGTTCCAACCTATTCCAGGCGGTCACATTGATGATCCGACCATGATCCAATCGTTCCATTTCTCTCCTTCGGTCGCGATGCGTTTGATTAATCTCCTTGATGCGGGGAGCATCGCGGGAACGGTAACGACGATGGTTGCCGACGTGAGCACACCGCTACCCGGAGTCGCGGTCACCGCTTACATGGGTGCCGCGGAGGTGACGAGTACGTCCACTGGGGACGATGGAACCTACCTCCTGGGAGGGTTGGCGACCGGCGAGTACCGTGTAGAGTTCTCGGCGATCGGCTATGACAGTGTCGTGGTCGAGGGCGTCGTGGTGAACGCCGCCCAGACCACGGCGAACGTCAACGCGACCATGGCGGTCACCTCGCCGTAAGCCCTTCGGCAAGGTTGTCGTCGCCTTGGGGAAACGCCGGCCAGGTCTTTGCCGGTGCGGCGAGAGTATTGCTATCTCTCGCTGCACCGGCGTTTTTTGCGCCCTAACACACTTCGGTTTGTGGGCAATCTGCCCGTACGATGAGCCGATAAAGCCACGGGGTATCAGCCGACCTCGGCAGAGAGGGTCGGCCCAACCCTCGCGAGCTTGACGACAATGCAAGTGCAGATTCAGCCTATGGGGCAATCACTGACCCCTACGCCGCCTACGAAATACAACCACCATTCTCGCGGCACCCTCGAAGCCGTCCCAGTGGAACCGCTTCGCCCGGCCCCCTTAGCGCCGGTCGCTACCGCACCACAACCTTCGGAAAGCGACCCTATCGAGACCCTGACACCGGTGGAGCCCGGCGATACGACGGGCGACGGCGGCAAAGTCCGAGGCGTGATTCGGCTTTTGGAGGCTGGGCACTTCAAGGGCGTCGCCGACGTACGGCTGCGCATTAACTTCTTCGATGAGCTTTCCGCCCGTGCGGTGGCCAACGCGGCTCCCGTGGCCGAAGAACAATCAGTCGAGTTGACCGACGCCGTCGCGGCCCGGATCGACGAACTGCTCAAGCCATTCGCAGGGGACGAGGTCGCCGTAGGTGCGGTTGAGGCCGCAGTGAATGAGTTCAATGACGCGGTGGCGAATGCCGTGTCGGGACAGTCGCTAAGCGGGGATAGCCTCACTGGTGCGATCCAGTCAGCGTTCGACGAGATGGTTTCGCGTATGCGCGAACTCTTAACATCGCCCGCCGCGGAGGCGCCGCCGATCGATGCGAAGATCGTTGATAGAACAATCGCGGAGATTTCGGCCGTCCCGAGCGTTGAACCGGTCGGCATGGATGACGAGGATGCCGTAGTGACGGATGTATCGGAACCTGCGACAGAGGTTCCCGCTCTCGACCCCGGCGCGGCACTCGATGGAGCAATCGAATCGCTCAGCGCCGCCTTCGCCGAAGCCCTGGCCAAGTTTGTGCAGGCGATGGATGCGGCGACGACGCTGCCCGATCCCTCGGCGCCGCGCAACGGCAACGGGTCGGCCTACGACAAGTTCCTGGCCATCTACAACGATAGGCGAGGCGTCCATTCAGCCGTCGATCAAACGGCTTAGCTAGGACGCCGCTTGCAACGCAAGCGTTACGGGCTTTTCCAGAGGTTCCTGTCGGCTGCTTCCGTTGATCTTCGGGCCGGATTGGAGCGTCAGGTGCTTACGTTCGTGCGCCTGGAGGACGGAGGCCGGGACGCCTGCGACCGCCCGGTGCCACGCCGCCCGTTCGGGACGAGTGAGCAACTCGCTTAACTTAGGTCGCAATCGCGTGGCCTTGCTTCGGTTCCCCCCCCTTGTTGTGAGTTTCCCACAATCCACGAGCCCTGAATCGAGCATTCGCGTGAGGATGCCAAAAAGTACCGACGCCATTTCGTTTGTCACGATTCCCAATCTCAATTCTCGATAGAGGCGGTCCATGGCGTTGCCGACGGCCGCTCGATTGGTGAGCTTCCGAAGGTATCCGTCGGGCAAATGAGACAGCCGACGATGCACACGATCACCCCTGGGCATGGGTCGTAGTCGACGCCGCGCAGCGAGAGCCGGATCGTGCAACGGACAATGGTCCGTTCCCGGGCGAATCCGCCCCCGGCATCGTTTTCCCGACTTAGTGACCACGGCGCACCGCCTATCATACGGCAATCGTCGCGGGCAAAGGGCGGCGGGTTGTGCCGCCGAGGGTCCGCCGTTTCGTTCGCTCGGAAGTGTCAGCGCTTCCCAGAATAGCATGGTCTCATCTCCCACCGCCTGCGAGCGGGGTTTGTGAAGAGCTTGTCAGATCCCACGCCGACTTACTTCCGTGATGCGCCGGTGTGCCCTTGGCCTTGTTGGAGACGAGGTGTTCGATCCCTCTCTGCACCCAGTTGGCAAGATTGTACGCCTCTCCGCAAGGCGGGCAACTGAAAAAACGACCTGGAACGGCCCCGGCTTACTGTGATTTGTAACAACCAATTGCGCGGAAGTAGGTACTTAACGCAATCCCGTCCTTTTATCTATTTTTGTACTTGACACAAGCCTTGCGTAATGTATAATGATAGTAGAAGGGTAGGACGGATATGGCAATCAAACAACGCAAGGTCGGACAGAACAAGTCGGAAGTCGTGGCGCAACTCCCCCGCGCTTGCTTGGAGGAAGCAGCAGCGGTGGAGTTCATGGAGCGGCAACGCTGGGGCGATACCCCGTTCTGTCCGCACTGCGGCTGTACCAACGTCTACAAAATGGTCGATGGTAAAACAGGCGAGCGCAATCGTCGGTTCTTGTGGCGTTGCCACGAGTGTAAGAGACAGTACACCGTTCGGATCGGGACGGTTTTCGAGGATAGCCGAATCCCGTTGCGGCACTGGAACTATGCGTTCTGGCGCGCGTGTACTTCCAAGAAGGGCGTAGCGGCGCTGGAAATCCAGCGTCAAACGGGCCTGAGCTACAAGTCGGCGCTGTTTATGATGCACCGAATTCGCTTTGCGATGACCGATGACAACGCTCCGAAGCTAACTGGAATCGTCGAAAGCGATGAAACGTGGTGCGGTGGCCACGTCAAGGGCAAGGGAGCCGCGTACACCGGAAACAAGGTCGCCGTGCAAGCTCTTGTGCAACGCGGTGGACCGCTGCGGGCACGAGCGATCGGACGGGTTACAGTGCGAAACCTACGGAACGTACTCACCGAACTGGTCGATGACGACGCGACGTTAATGACCGACGACTGGAAGGGATACAAGGTTATCGCGCGGCGGTTCAAGGGGCATGAAACAGTTAATCACTCGATTGGCGAGTACAGCCGGGGGGATTGCCATGTGAACACGTGCGAAGGCTTCTTTGCGCTCGTGAAACGCGGTTTGCACGGGATTTATCACAGCGTTTCTAAGAAACACCTCCACCGCTATCTTGCGGAGTTCGAGTTCCGCTATAATGGAAGGGAGCTTGAGGACGGGGAGCGTACCGTCAAGGCGATCCGGGGAGCCGAAGGAAAGCGGCTCTTTTACCGAGCGCCGGCAGCATAACACGAAAAGAAAAAGGCTTTCTAAGCTGCAAAGCCTTGTGTGCGTGCCACGATGCAACGAAAGCTGACCATCAGCTTTGCTGGGCGTGATACGCCTGGGGTGCGCATGCGCGCCTTCGTGACTGCTCTGAGATTGACCACTGCGATTCTCCGCGATATTGACAAGAACCTCTCCGGTACGCACGAAGAAAGCGTACACCTTGAGATCATTGGCGCTCAAAAAAGCAGCCCATTATCGCTAATCATTGAGAGTGTTCCTAGATTGCCAAACATCCAAGTCAATCCCGTAATTGATTCTTTCATGGACGATTATCGTCGCGCCGAGCGCGGCGAGCGCCCAAAGTATTGTTCACCAAAGGCACTAGGACGGCTAAAAGAGTTGGCGGAAATCGGGAACAACGGTCAATTAAGTATGCTGTCGTTCACCGTCGGCTCGGAGACCATTGTTCCTAGCATAGAACTGGCAGGCAAAATTGATCGTTTGCTTCGCCCAAGCGAAGAAACGCATTTTGAGTTCATGACTTTTGTTGGCACGCTAGAATCTCTTGATGTTCACAACGTCAAAGAGTTCAAAATTTTCTCGCCAGCCTATCCACGAGGAATCGAGTGCTTCTTCAATGAGTCGCTTTATCCAAATGTTCATGCGGCGGTGCGCTCGCGGGTGTCCGTGTATGGTAAGGCGCGGTTTGAAGGGCGGGAGCCGAAGGCTGTTGATGTAGAAAAGATTGAACTGCTCCCGCCTAATATCCCACAATTCAATGATCTGAAGGCGATAAACATAACCGACGGCGAAAACACCGCAGACCATCTTTTCAAACTACGTCATGGCGACTAAGCGAATTTGCTGGGACTCATGTATTTGCATCGACTGCTTGGAGAAGCGCGATGGGCGCATCCAAGCCGTAGAACCAGTCTTGCGCCAGGGCGAGAACAAAGAAGTCATTATCATCGTGTCCGCGTTTGCTATCGCTGAAACAATACGAATTAAGGGCGTTGCAGATGCAGATCAAGCAGACACAATTTTTAGCTTCTTTCTGAATCCCTATATTGAGGTTCGCGGCGTCGATCTTGCGCTGGCGCGTCTAGCGAATAAACTGGCTCGTCTCAATCCACTTGATCCGCCCGATGCTGTGCATGTGGCTACGGCTTTCGTTATGAAGTGCCCAATACTCCTAACGACGGATGGCATCGACAAGAAAATCAGAAAGCGTCGTAAGCCGTTACTGCCATTAAACGGCAAGATTGTTGATCCAGAGAATCCTAGCGTTGATCCACTACGGATAATGACTCCATCGGATTACATGGCTGAAAGTTGGCCGCTATTCAAAAATGGGCTTGCAGACTATGACAAAAAAACGTCGAGGACCAAACCCTGAGCGCCTCAAAATCGAAGGCGACTGGGAGCAAGCTGTCGGTAAGGCGCTAAAAAAGAAGCCGCCGAAGGCAAAGCCTAAGCCGAAGGGACAGGCATGAATCGGCGCGAATGGGCTTGGCGTAGCTTGGCGGTATTGTTCGGCGTAGTGCTTGGATGGCTTGCAAACGATATGCTATCTGACCGCTACGTGTTTCACATCGGCGGTACCGGAATTGCCCGAATGAACCCGCGTACTGGCGAAGTCTGGGTCCGCAGCGACGATGAGTGGAAGCCCTTGCGTTAGGTACATACTTCCGCAATTGCGAAATATACCGCTTCCATTCCCGATGAAGTGGGTGGATGGGATAACAGAACGGCTAGGCCAATGAGAATATGGGCAACATGGCCATTAGTGGCTGCGCCGGAGCAGCGCGAGCCAGCCGACGGCCAGCAGAATAATCGTTGTGGGTTCCGGAACGCCTCCACCGACCTTATCCGAAAAATTGCCGTGGGGCCCGACGGATTGAAAGCGGCCCACAACAGAGTTGCCGGAAAAGTCGGTAAAGAACTCGAAAAAACGCTTTTCCAATTGTTCTGCCGACAGACCGGTGTCGCCCAAGTTCAACGTAACCGACTCCCGTGCTCCGGCAGAAGGCGCGCCGTTCGGGTTTCCGCCTAAGAAGTTTTCTTCGCTGGTAATCACGAGGTCGTAGCCGCCGGGGGCGTCGAGCCACCCCGGCGCCATCGACTCGTTGAAGGTCAGCATGTCAAAATATGCTGTGTCCGGCGTGATTACGAGCGATGGCGGCTGGATCAACCAATCGGGAATTTCGAGGCCTACCGCGGTTAGCTTGGAACCGATTTTTCGCGGCGTTGTGTTGGCAATGAGGATGGTGAGGAGGTCGTCGGTTCCGTGTTGGCTGAATTCGAAGTTCAGTTTCGCCGTGGAGCCGGTGTTCTCGGTGGAGCCGAAAGCGGGATCGATTATAAGCTCAAACGCACTGGTTTGCGAGGTGACGACTATCGAAACCAACGTGAATACCAATCGTGGTAATTTCCTACATCCAATAGTTTCGGACATTTTACCTTCCCCTTTGCGAGGGCGTGGTACGTCGTGCCAAACGACACGACTTGCGGTCGCCTCCGACCCACCCCATGCGTGCCAGCTTACCAGAATTCACTTTCGATTTCACCAAACCCGGGGTCCAAACCTCCAACAAGCAAAGCATCCTTGGCACTTGGCCTTACGCCCGATAACCTCGATTCGAAGCAGCCACTTTCGCGGGTTTGTAGTTTCGATTAACAAAACTAGGGCAGGGACGCCCCTGTGGATGGCGCGCTAGCCAAGAATCATGAAGATCCTCCGGCGTCAGAAAATCTGGTTCGGCATCGTTCTAGCGGCCAACTTGGCGCTTTGGCTGGTCCCAAGCGACGTGATCGAGGAGATCGCCCGCCAGCGTCACGTTATGCTCGGGCGGTACTCACGAACGCACTTCGCCTGGAACATGGTGGTTTTGGTCATCTCCCTCGTCAGTTTCTACGTAGACTGGTCCAGCGGCGTCACCTACAAAAAGCGTTGGCTCCAAGTCATGACGACCTTGGCGTTTCTGATTCCGGCCCTAGCCGTCCTTGACTACACCTTGCGAACACCAGGCGTCGAGCACTACATTCGAGACGGTCTGGCCTACCATCGCCCGCCCCTGGCGGAGTTCCATCAAGTGTTCGTCGATCGACCCGGGCCGCGGCGCAGCTATCCGGTCGTGCCGCCGGGGTACCCAACGATCGAGTGCACGCTGCGTACGGATCGGCGGGGATACCGGAATCAGGTGGACTTGGATACTTACGACGCGCTCGTGTTGGGGGATTCATTCGCGGAGGGTTCAAGCGTCTCCGACGAGCATCCCTGGCCGGTGCGCTTGGCGTCGAATACCGGTTTAACCGTCTATAACCTGGGGATGTCCGGGTACGATCCGCTGCATTATCTCGAGGCGTTGAGGGAAGTTGGTTTGAAGCTCAAGCCGCGCGTTGTCCTATGCCTAATCTATGAGGGGAACGATTTTCGTTCCACGAAGACCGATGAGAAGCGAAGACACCCCAGCCTGTCCATGCGCTTCGCGGAGTACCTCGGACGATCGCCCGTCATCGGGTCCGTCGACAAACTCTTGATCGACACGTTTGGGCCGATCAACAGCGGAGGGCGGCTGGAGGATGCCGGGAAGATCGACTGGTTGCCGCTCGCGATCCCCCAGGGGCCTGATGCGAGGTATTATTCATTCGAGCCCAAACAGCTTCGTGATCTCTACCAAAGCCGCGAAGTATTTGCGGCCGACAAACATTGGCTGAACCCGCAAAGGCAAATTGGGGAGATGGACAGGTTATGCCGCGACTCGGGAAGTCGGTTTGTCGTTGTGTTCGCCCCGAACAAGGCCCACGTCATCTTGCCGATCGCGCCCGAGCGACTCGTCTCCGAAAACGTTCGGGCTTTTACGGCAATCAGCTATAAGGACGAACTCCCCGAACCGCGTGAGTTTCTGCGGAATCTGGTGAAGAACGCAGACGCCCGTGAGGAAGTTGTCGGCGAGTGGTGCCGGCGACAGGCTATACCGTTTGTCAGTTTGACCGGCGCGCTCCGCGAAGCCGTCGTACAAGGCAAGCAAGCCTATTTCACCTATGACCAACATTGGACGCCGGACGGGCATGAAGTGGTCGCGCAGACCGTTCATCGCCATCTCGCTGAATGGTTCCCGACCCACCAAGCCGATGCACTGGATTACTGATGTACGGCACGGGGCGGCGTCGCCGCCTTACCGTTGAAGCACGGCCGTCGCCCAGGTGGAGGGGTCTACATACCAATAGAGGTCGTCGCCGACGGTGAGGTACTGCTGTCCGTGATCGCCGTCTTCCAGGATGTAATAGAAGCCGATCCTAGGGTGTTCCAAGGGATCGAATCCATTGATGCAGTCCCCAGGGATGTGGGCTTCAAGTGAATAACCGGAGGATTTCACTTTTGCCGCGACTGTGATCCGCGCGGTGGGAATGTGGGGCGCGTCCTCGCGAGCGCGTTGGAACTTGTTCACGCCGGCCACCGGCGCGGCGGCGCTCGCGCCTCCACCGGCGGGGAGGAAATAAAACTGCTGACAGAATCGTGTGGCCCGCTTCACGGTGCGGGCGTCGCGCATGTCCGTACAAAGCCTCAGATTGTCTCCTGTCCAAAAGGAACGGGGATCGCAACGAAGCGGGCGGTGTTTATCGACCACGCGGGAGGCCACACACAGCCCATGCTCATTCCAGCAGGCCCATACCTCGGCGAACTCTTGCCGCCCGTCGATCTCTCCTAGTCGAGGCAGGAGGAACTCATCCGACCAGTCGCTCACATCGCCGTCGATCCTGGGCAGGGCGCGGCGGTAGTTCAAAGGGAACTCGAAGTGGAACAAAAAGCGATTGGGCACCAAAAGACTCATGCGGATTGAAGGCTCTCCGTAGGTGCGACGTTTGTGCATTGCCGCCAAACGAATCGCAATTGTCCTGTGTCCATTTCTGAAAGAGAACGAACCCAGAAGATGACCCAGTCATCGCGGCCGCGGGACCGGATTTCGACTTCTTCGCCCAAGCGGTCGACTTGCGCGGGTGTCAAAACGTTGCTCGGCGCCCGCAGTTCGACGCGCAGTCCGCGCCCCATGTTGGTGACGATTTTTCCCGCGTAAGCCCCAAGCCCCGGCGTTTCGAGCATTACGGCCGTCTTGCCACTCCAGTCAATCACCAGATTGGGCTGGACACTTTTGAAGCGACCGATCAATGTCAGGAGCAAGGGAGCTTTCCATTTCGGCGTTTGACGCCGGCTCATCGCCTTCTGTGATAAGTGCCAGTCCTGCCCATCCAACTTCCAAGGCTGCTGCCTTTCCGGTTGTTGCTGCATCTCCGAGACTTTGCGGGAATACGCTCCAAACGCAGTCTTCATAAACGCGCGGAATGCACTTTTCTGAATATCCTTGAAATCGCGCAAGGACAGGCGAATGTCATCCCATCCGGCGGCGAGAGATCGGATCCGAACGCGACTCCATTGACCGTAGACCGGGAGATCGCCGCGCTCGTCGAGTGTTCGGATGTTGAGCGTTGTACGCAGCCTGGGTTCATAAAATGTGCCGGAAGGAACACGGATGGCGACTTCCAATAATTCCTGGAAACCGGTCAAGATATGGCAGAACCATAGCGGCGTGACCTCGGCCTTCATCTCAATACGCGTCCGATGATTCCAATCCGTCGGAGCGAGACCGTCATTCGACTCGCAGGTTTCAATGAGCCAAAGAAGCATCTTTGTATCCCACTGGACACGCTCGCCCTTGGCATCGCAGTGATCGACGGTGTGCCATTTTCGCCCGTCCATTTCCCAAGGCATTTTAACCTGATTATCAAGATCGCTCGTCGGTCCAAAGGTGGGTTCCGATTCTACCTGATGCTTACGATCGTACGCTTGGCGAGCGACGTGCGGCCCCATGGCGAGGATCGGTCGAAGGGAGATGCCGGTGTGGGATTCGGGTGTGCAGGCGACCGTTTCGGGTGTCCCTGCGACGATTATGTCGCCCCCCGCGTCGCCGGCTTCCGGTCCGAGGTCGATCACCCAATCCGCGGTCTTGATGACATCGAGGTTGTGCTCGATACAGATGACGGTATTCCCGAGATCGACGAGTCGATGGAGTACGACCAAGAGATTCTTGAGGTCATCGAAATGCAGTCCGGTGGTCGGCTCGTCGAGAATGTATAACGTCTTGCCGGTGGATGGTCGTCCCAATTCCGCGGCGAGCCGCACGCGCTGCGCCTCCCCGCCCGAGAGGGTGGTGGCGGGCTGGCCGAGTTGCAGATATCCGAGTCCGACATCTTTCAATGTTTGGAGCATCCGCCGGATGCGAGGGACGTTCTCCATGAGTGAGGCCGCCTCGCTGATACGCATGTTGAGTACGTCTGATACGCTCTTGCCGTGGAATTGCACTTCAAGGGTTTCAGGAACGAAGCGCGTACCGCGGCAGTTTTCACACTCGATCCATACATCGGCCAGGAAATGCATTTCGATGCATTTTTGACCCATTCCCTGACACTGCTCGCATCGGCCGCCGGGGCGGTTGAAACTGAACCGGTTTGCGGTATAGCCGCGGATTTTGCTCATCGGGAGGGTAGCGTACAGTTCGCGAATGGCGTCGAAGACGCCGGTGTAGGTGGCCGGGTTGCTCGTGGGGTTGTTGCCGATCGGCGCTTGATCGACGCTGATGACCTTGTCGATTAATTCCACTCCGCTCAGGCGCTCGTGACCGCCGGGTACCACATTCGCGCGATGGAGCCGGGCGGCGAGGGCATTGTAGAGGACGTCCGAGACCAAGGTGCTCTTGCCGCTGCCGGAAACCCCCGTGACGCACGTCAAGCGACCGAGCGGGAAGGCGGCGTCGATCTCTTTGAGGTTGTGCTGCCGCGCACCGTGGACGATGAGCCAACGGTTTTGCCGTTCGCTCATGGGCGCAGCAGTCAGGGTCCGTGCCGCTCCCTTACGGTCACGGCTCTGCCGCGGCGCTTCGTCGTCGGGAGGCACAACCAGATCGGTGCGTGGTGGTGCGGAAACGGATCGACGATTGGTGGGGACGGGGATTGCTTCTTTACCGGACAAGTATTTCCCCGTCAGGGATGCGCGCTGAGCGCGCAGACGCTGAGGATCGGCGGCCGCGGTGATACGACCCCCAAAGTCGCCGGCCCCAGGCCCGAAGTCCAAAACGTGATCGGCCGACTCAATCACCTCACGATCGTGCTCCACCAACAGAAGTGTGTTGCCCAGATCGCGAAGGCGATGGAGGGCGGCGACCAGCCGGCGATTGTCACGGGGGTGCAGTCCGATGGTGGGTTCGTCGAGGACATACAAAACGCCGGTCAGGCCCGTCCCGATCTGGGCGGCCAGTTGGATACGCTGCGACTCGCCGCCGGAGAGGGTCGCGGCGGTTCGATGGAGCGTGAGGTAATCGAGTCCGACATCGACCAGAAAGCGAAGCCGTGAGGTGATCTCATGCAGCAGTTCTCCGGCGACCTTCCGTTGTCGGGCATCAAGGCGCAGTTGTTTGAACCACGCAAGCGCCTTGTCGAGGGGCTGTAAACAAATGTCATGCATGGTTGTGTTACCGAGGCGAACGGCGGCGGCGTCCGGGCGAAGGCGCGAACCGGCGCACGTCCCGCAGGGTACATCAGTGACCATGTTTGCCAGTCGTTCCCGATACGCGGCGCTCGCCAGGGTGGCACGATGGATCGTGGGGAAGAACCCGTGCCACTGGATACGCAGCCCGGGCGCGGCGATCCAGTCGTCGCCGCAGCCTTGGAGGAAGGTGAGTTGCTGTGTGGCGGTGAGCTTGTCCCAGGGTGTTTCGACCCCGAAGCCTATGTGATCGGCGAGGGCCGATACCAGGCTATACAACTTGGAACCGGCCTGAAACACGTCCCATCCGGCGATCGCCCCATCGGCAATTGAACGTGTCGGGTGAATGACGATGGCGGCCGGGTTGGCCCCGCGCTGAACACCCAACCCCTCGCACGATTCGCACCAGCCGAGGCGGGTGTTGAAGGAAAAATGGTGCGGCGTGAGTTCGTCGTAACTGCGGCCACAGCGACTGCAAGAGCGATGTTGGGAGAATCGCAAATCACGCCCGCGTATCGGGGACCGAAATCCGGGCCGTGCATTCACGGCCCTGGCATTCTGCACCGCATCCTGACGCCCGCGGATATGATCTTCCTCTTCGACGAGTTGTGCGAAGATCACACCCTGTCCGACGGCGAGCGCCTGCTCCACACTGTCCGTAAGGCGCGAGACTTGGGTACGCCGCACGACGATGCGGTCTATGACCAATTCCACGTTCTGCCGTTGCTTGGCATCAATGGTGATCGGGTCGTCGAGAGAGTGCAACATGCCGTCGACGCGCACGCGGGCGTACCCGTTGGCTCGCTCGCGATGGAAAAGATGTTCGTAGGTCTCATTTCCCGAAGGCGAGACGGGGGCGAGCAGCAGCAGACGAGTTCCCTCGCCTTGGCCGAGGATTCTTTCCACGATCTCGTCGGCGCTCTGCGTGCCGATGGGGATTTTGCACTTGGGGCAATAAGGCGTGCCGATCCTCGCCCAAAGGACGCGTATGTAGTCATAGATCTCTGTGATCGTTCCAACGGTGGACCGTGGCGATCTGCTCGTGTTCTTTTGTTCGATGCAGATCGCCGGGGACAGGCCGTGGACGTGATCCACCTTGGGCGGCTGCAATCGACCCAGGAACTGCCGAGCATAGGCACTGAGCGACTCCACATATCGGCGTTGGCCTTCGGCGTATACGGTGTCAATGGCGAAGCTGCTCTTGCCGCTGCCGCTCGGGCCGCAACAGACGGTCGTCTTGTCGCGGGGAAACTCCACGGTGATGTTTTTGAGGTTGTGTTGCCTCGCCCCGACGACGGAAATAACTTCGCGTCTGCTATCGGAGCCGCGAGCGCGAGCGAGTGGTCTCTTAACCCGTCGCTTCCGCTCCGGGTGCTGGTTTCGGCGACCGTTTAAGAGGACCTCTTGCAGTGCCTGACCTGTGAATGACTGCTTGTTGTGAGTTACCTCTTCTGGTGTGCCTTCGGCCACTAGGAAGCCGCCGCCTTCACCCCCCTCAGGCCCGAGGTCGATGATCCAGTCCGCAGTCTTGATCACATCGAGGTTGTGCTCGATTACGATGACGCTGTTTCCCGCGTCGACGAAACCATGCAGCACGGACAGCAGCTTCTTGATATCCGCGAAATGCAGGCCGGTGGTCGGTTCGTCAAGCAGGTACAGGGTCCGTCCGGTGGATTTTTTGACCAGCTCGCGGGCGAGTTTGATGCGCTGGGCCTCGCCGCCCGACAGGGTGGTCGATGCCTGGCCGAGCTTGAGGTAGTCGAGTCCGGCGTCGTGCAGCGTTTGCAGCATTCTGGCGATGTTCGGTACGTTGGCGAAGTGTTCGACGGCCTGCTGCACGTCCATTTCCAATACGTCGGCGATGGATTTGCCCTTGAAGAGGATTTGCGAGGTTTCGCGGCTGAATCGGCGGCCGTTGCAGACCGGGCAGGTCACCCAGACGTCGGCGAGAAACTCCATTTCCATTTTGTTGCTGCCGTTGCCTTCACAGGCTTCGCACCGACCGCCGCCCGCCTTGCCCGTGGAGACGTTGAAACTGAAGCGCCCAGGTTTGTAGCCGCGGACCCTGGAATCCGGCAGTCTGGCGTACAGGTCGCGGATTTCGTCGAAGACTTTGATGTAGGTCGCGGGGTTGGAGCGCGGCGTCCGGCCGATCGCCGACTGGTCAATGTCGATCACTTTGTCGAGTTGCTCAAGACCCTCGATGCGCTCGTGCTGACCGGGGTGGACGTTCGCGGACCCGTTCAGATCGCGGGAAAGGGCTTCGCGGAGGATGTCATTGACCAGTGAGCTCTTGCCCGACCCGGACACGCCGGTCACCCCGATGAATCGTCCCAGTGGAATGCGGACGGTAATGTTCTTGAGATTGTTGTGCTGCGCCCCGACAACATTCAGCCATTGCACCGCGTCCGCATCAGAGCCGCGACCATTAGGAAGCGGAGCCTCCCGTCGCGGGCCACGGGGCTTAGACAGCGTTGACCCGCATATGGCGGGGTCCGCCCGCCGCTTCGCAGTTCGTTGCGTTTTAGTCTTTCCCGCAACCGGCATTGCGTCACCCTTGCTCGTTCAGCTTTTGACTCTTTGTGGGGCTCGCGGTACGGAGCGGCGCTTCGTTGGGATCTCGATCTGCTCGTCGCCGCGAAGGAAACTCCCCGTGACCGATCGTTTAGAACGTATCACGTCGTCGAGACTACCCGTAACAACGACCTCGCCTCCGCGAACACCGGGGCCGGGGCCAAAGTCGACGACCTCGTCGGCCGCTCGCATGGTCTGTTCGTCATGTTCAACCACGATCACGGTGTTGCCCATGTCCCGCAGTTTGCACAGCGAATCCAACAACCGCTGATTGTCGCGATGGTGCAATCCGATGCTCGGCTCGTCGAGGATATAGAGCACGCCGACTAAGCCCGCGCCGATTTGGCTGGCGAGTCGAATACGCTGAGATTCGCCGCCGGAGAGCGTCGGGGCCGTGCGCTCCAGGGAGAGATAGTCCAAGCCTACGTCGCAGAGGAATGAGAACCGTCCGCGGATTTCCTTGAGAACATCTCGGGCGATCACTTGCTCCGTCGGCGTAAAAGTTAAATCATCAAAGAATCTACCCGCATCGCGGATTGAAAGCGTGCAGACGTCATTGATGTTCTTGCCGGCGATTCTCACGGCCAGGGCCTGCGGATTGAGCCTGGCCCCGTGGCAGGAAGGGCAGGGAGATTTGCGCATAAACTTCTCATAATACTGGCGGACGAATTCCGACTTCGAGCGCCGATGTTTCTCACGCAGCTCGGCCAACGCCCCGCCGAAAGTACCCCCATGCCGATGGACGCCGCCGGACCATTTCCACTCGAAGGTTACGTGGGTGTCGCCCAATCCGTAGAGCAGCGCGTCCCTAGCTTTTTTGGGTAGCTTCTCCCAGGGCGCGTCGAGGTCGAAGCCGACGTGCCGTGCGACCCCTCGATAGATATGCCGCCGCCAGCGCCCCATCCGACCCCAAAAGCGCATCGGGTCGATCGCGTATTTGAGGAACGATTTCCGTGGATCGGGAACCAAAAGCTCCGGGTCGAAGTCGAACGTCGTGCCCATCCCGTCGCAGGTCGAGCACATGCCCTGCGGCGAGTTGAAACTGAGAAGTTGTGGCGAGGGTGGTTCGAAGCTCACGTCGCATTTTGAACACGCATAATGCGACGACAGGAGCAGGTCGGTAGGTCCATCCGGCGTTCCTTCAGTCTGCACGAAGAGAGTCCCGTCGCCGAGCTTTAGGGCGCTCTCGACCGCTTCGGCCAGGCGCGGGCGGATGTTGGTTGTGATTGTCAGCCGGTCCACCACCACCTCGATGTGGTGGCGGATGTTGCGGGCCAGCGACGGCGCTTCGGACAAGGCCACAATTTGACCGTCCGCGCGGGCGCGGGCGTAGCCTTGTTTGATGAGGTCGGCGAAGAGGTCGCGGTACTCACCCTTCTGGCCGCGCACCACGGGGGCGAGGATCAGCGCTTTCGTGCCGGCGGGCAGTTCCAAAACCCGTGCAATGATCTGTTCGCGCGACTGGGCTCGGATGGGCCGGCCGCATTTCGTGCAATGCTGGCGACCCACGCGGGCGAACAGCACCCGCAGATAGTCATGGATTTGCGTGATGGTCCCCACCGTGCTGCGCGGATTCCAACCGCTGGTTTTCTGCTGGATGGAGATGGCGGGACTCAATCCCGTGATCTGGTCGACGTCCGGCTTAGGCAGTTGCCCTAAGAACTGCCGAGCGTAGGAACTGAGCGATTCGAGATAGCGACGCTGCCCCTCGGCAAACAGGGTGTCGAAGGCCAAGCTGCTCTTGCCGCTGCCCGACACTCCCGTAAAGCAAATCAATTTACCCTGCGGAAGCGTCAATGAGACGCTTTTGAGGTTGTGCTCGCGAGCGCCTTTGACCGTGATCGTACGAGGTTCCATAGCCGCTTCGCGAATGAAGATTGAAGGAATACGTATCCAGAAAGATCACCGGGCGTGCTGTTCTCGCCATTCGTTATTCGCCATTCTTAATCTCCTATTGACCGGCGCGACGAGTCAAAACCCAAATGCGTCACTCGCCAAAACCCCTCGTCCTGCACCATCCAAATCACCATGACGACGCGGGCCTTCGGGTCGCCGCCGGGGTCGGCGAGTTCCATGTATACTTCGGTCTCTTCGGAACTCGCTTTCTGGTCCTTTGAGGCCTTGCCACGAACCAATCGCACGGCGGCTTGGTCCCATTCCGTTTCAAAATCGCCCACGTAGTGCGACACCGTCGGCGCCCAGTGATAGACCACGCTATGGACGAATTCGTCGCGCGGCATACTCGTGCGGTTCCGCTTCTGTAGGACGTTGGCTGCGCAAATGTCGAACTGCTTGTCAAGGGCGGCCTCTCGAACTTCCTTAACCTTTGCCGCGACATCGTCGTGGATGGCGCGAAGGAGTACAAAGGCGACTTGCTCAGGCGTGGCCTGTTGATCGAGCGTGAGGCCGTAGTGGGTGACGCTCCGCACCTTGACGCTGCGCATCTTTTTACCCGCCAAGCGGGCGTCTCCGCCGCCGCAGCCGCACCCAATCGCCAACGCCCCAGCGGCCGTGGCGGTCAGCCCGAGCGCCGCCCCGATCGATCGCAATCCTCGTTTGCTCCATACCATGGTCGAAGTTTAACCGCGCCGAAACGCTTTGCCAACCGATAGGGCCTCGCCGCAAACTTGTCCCTCGCCGTTCCGACCGCTAAACTCGCTCACCGCGGGAGGTGTTTACGGCGGTGGCGGAATTCAGCTCCAACCTGTGGGCCCCGTGGCGGATGGAATACATCCGCTCACTCGCCGCTGACGTGACCGATGAGGGCTGCTTTCTCTGCCGATACTGGCATGAACCGCTTGCGGACCCCGCCAACCATGTCGTCTGGCGGGCGAAATCTTCGTTTGTGGTGATGAACCGCTTTCCCTATACCAACGGGCACCTGATCGTGTCGCACGCCGAACACAAATCGGATTTTTCGCAGCTTGCTGACGACGAGTTGATACAGATGACCCGCACGATCCGCGACAGCGTCGAACTCCTCCGGGCGACGCTGGGGCCGCAGGGCTTCAACATCGGATACAACGTAGGTCACTGTGCCGGTGCAGGCTTGCCGGGGCATCTCCACGCCCACGTCGTTCCGCGATGGTCCGGCGACACCAATTTCATGGCCGTCATCGGCGATACCCGTGTCATCCCCGACTCGCTTGACGCCGTGTACGCCGAACTCATGAAAAACGTCGAGAGCGTCGGTTTGCGAAGATGAGTATGGTGTGTGCCTCGGCCTGCGCGGGTTGTATCTATTACCCCGATTTGGTACCAAACAGGTAACTTGGACACGATGCTCAAACGGAACCAAAGAAATGGAACGAACGTTAATCATTCTGAAACCCGATGCGATTCAACGCCGCCTGATCGGCCGACTCATTCTGCGTTTCGAGGACAAGGGCCTCGCTATCGCCGGGATGAAACTGATGCGCATCACGCGGGACCTGGCCGAGCGGCACTACGCCCCCCACAAAGGCAAGCCGTTTTATTCCGGTCTGATCGACTATATCACTTCCGGGCCGGTAGTGGTCATGGTGTTGCAGGGCGAACGGTGCATTGAGATCGCCCGAACAATGATGGGCAAGACTTTCGGATATGAGGCTGCCCCGGGCACCATCCGCGGCGACTTCGGGGCCAGCCGCTCCTTCAATCTCATCCACGGCAGCGACGCCCCGGAATCCGCCAAAGCGGAGATCGCCCTTTACTTCCAAGAGAAGGAGTTGCTCGACTACGCCCCGCCCGATCGGTCGTGGGTCTTCCCCGCCGGCGACGACTAAGCGCTCTGGAGTTTCCGCACGCCGTCGATGTAGACGGCGACGGGCGGGCGGGTGGATTCGAGCATTGATTCCCATTCGGCGTCGGCTTCCACGGGGATGACGACCAGATCGGCCGCCTTCCCGACCGCAAGCGATCCAACTTCATCACCGTATCCCAAAGCCGCGGCGCCGCGGCTCGTTCCTATGGCCATCAGATCATCCGCCGCCACGTCGGGATGCCACTGGTGCAGGAAACGAAGCTCGTCGAGGATCGAAAGGGAGGGATTCGAGGCCAGGCTGTCGGTGCCGATGCAGACGTTGATGCCCGCGCGCAGCATTTCGCGGAATCGATGCGGCGGGTGCCCGAACGCGTGGTGCGTGCGGGGACAATAAGCTACGCTGGAACCACTCCCTGCGATTATCTCGATGTCCCCGTCGCTGATATAGTTACCGTGGGCAATAACGGTTCGCGGGCCGAGAACGCCTGCGGCTCGGCACAATTCGACTGGGCTGCAATCGGCCACTGGTATGTCTTCGTCCCAGATGCCCATTTCTTGCAAGAATTCCTTGAATCGACCGCTACGGGACCGGGTAAACACATCTTCCTCCGCAGTCTCGGCCAGATGAATGCAGAGTGGTGCGATCATTCGTCGCGCGCGATCCGCACAAGCCCTAAGTCCATCCGGCTCGACCGTATAGGGAGCGTGGGGCGAAATCCCGACACGGAATCGGTGGCTTTGGTGCTCGACGGATGCGGCCGCCTCAAGGCGGTCGTTCAGTTGGTCACGTAACCGGCCCATGGCGATGACCTCGCCAAAGGAAACGGCCCGGAGCGGTGAAGCCGCCAAAGGCTTACGACTCCATGCGGGACGCCGCGTAATGTCGCCGATCGTGGTGACCCCGGCGGCAAGCGATTGCCCAATTCCCGCGCGCACAGCTTCCGCCACGTTGTTCGGCGTTGCGGGTTGTGCCATCAGCAAGCCCGTTAGCCGTTCCAACCAGTGCCCGAAATCCCCCGATGGCGAGATTTTCCCCACCAAGAGCGTCAGTTCAAGGTGGGTATGAGCGTTGACGAACCCCGGACAAATGACGGCGTCGCCGTAGTCGATGACCGGCGTCGTGCACAGGTCAGCGGCGCGGCCGACGGCGGCAATCCGACTCTCGGCGATGACCACGGCGCCGTCTTCGATCACCGGCCCATCCACGGGAAAAACGTAGCGACTCTTGAGCATCATAGGGCGATTCCGACATGCGTTGGCGGGTCGCGCTCGAACTCCACGATCTCTCCATCGCAGACGAAGCCCGCTTCTTCGAGGAATGTTCGCCCGGCCCGATCAGTTTCGTCGCTTTGGGTAATGACGTTCCGCATGGTGAGTCGTTTGGCGAGGGCCAGCACGTGCGCGAGCAGGGCCTCTTCGACACCCCGACCCGCGTACCCAGGTAATACGCGGACGCCCATCACCAGTGCGATATCCCCGACCTGATACAACCCGCACCGTCCGACCGGCTGCTTATCCCACAGGGCCACGACCATGTCCAAATGCGGATCGTCGAGGCGTTCCAGAGAAGCTTCGGCAAGAAGCTCGCCCATCGCCGACGATCCAGGGGTATCGAATTGCGCGAACGTCTCGCGATACGCGGTCCGCATCGCTCTTGCGGGAAGTATCCGTACCTGTTCGGGCGTTTCTTGATCCACCCACCGGGCAAGGGACATGGCCATGTGTTTTCGCCTGCGGAATCCATGTTGAGTCAAGAAATCCGCGAGTTCGTCCGTCCCACGTCCTTCGGCCGGCGCCCAGCGGCGACAAAACATCTTCCGATGGCGGAACCAGGTTTCGGTTTGCTCAAAGGCCGCCGGAATCGCTGCGGCATCCTCGATCAAGACCTCTCGAAACTGGTTCGCCTCAGGCAGCGATGCAAACCGCGGGTTATAAAAGGCAATGCCGTATTCGAGCGTCTCCTTCTCGCAAAGCTCGCTGCAGTAGGCCTGTTCGGAGCGTAACAGCGAGCCGACGGTCGTACGGTCCATTTCGAATCTCCGCGCGAGAAACAGCGATTATCCACCGAACTCGATTCTATCGCGTATCACCGCAACAGGCAGCATGCCCGCGAACTTGTTGGATTCTTGGAGTGCATTCCGAAGAGGCAACGGTTGGTTGAAGGTCGAATCGGGACTATGATAAGCCCCCTGGACCTTGTGGGGGATGCTTGTGCCGAAAGTCCTTGGAACCGATTCCACGATCAATCGCGTCATCGAACGGCGGAGGTCCGCGCGGGCTGTTCTGGAAGGATCGTTTCGTCGCTCCTGCGTCGCTTCGTCGCTTCGTCGCTTCGTTTTCGCCATCGCGGTCGCAACGATTCTCATCGCGGGTTGCGGCAAGGAGGAATCCGCGAAAACCAAAACCCAACCCATGGCGAGCATGCCGACGGCCTTCACGGATGTTACCGAGGTTTCCGGGATTGGACACTGCCACAGCAAGCCCATTCTCGATCACAAGCTGGACAACATCATGTCCTGGGTGTGCAGCGTGGGCGCGGCCGTGGCCGCGGGGGACTTCGACAATGACGGCTGGATCGATCTCTACGTCACCAACTCCCACAGGGGCACGCTGAATTATCTCTACCATAACAACCGCGACGGCACCTTCACGGACGTCGCCAGGAAAGCAGGTCTTGCCGACGTCAACGGCGACAACGGCGTGAGCATGGATTGCATCTGGGGAGACTATGACAACGACGGATGGCAGGACCTTTTCCTCGCCCGCTGGGGCAGGAATTCGCTGTTTCGCAACAAGGGCGACGGTACATTCACCGAGGTAACGCCCAGACTTTTCCGCCGGCGCGACGGCTCACCGGGTGCCGACTGGGCGAATGCCAACGCGGCCGTCTTTCTCGACTACAACCTCGACGGGCGGCTGGACATCTACGTGGGCAACTACTTCGACGAAATCGACCTGTGGAACCTCAAGACCACTAAGATCATGCACGACAGCTTCGAGAGCGCGCGCAACGCCGGGCGGAACTTCATGTACCGTCAAGATACGGACGGCACATTCACCGAAGTGGCGCATGATCTGGGCCTCGACGACCCCGGCTGGACGCTGGGCGTCGGCTCGGCGGATATCAACAACGATGGTTGGCCGGACATTTACTGTGCTGACGACTTCGGCCCCGATCAACTCTTCTTGAACAACCGCGATGGGACCTTCGAGAACGCAACCAAGGCGGTCCTCGGCGGGGACACCAAAAAAGGCATGAACGTAGACTTCGGCGATTTCAACAACGACGGCTGGCTGGACATCTACGTTACCAACATCACCACGGCTGAGTACCTCCAAGAGGGCAACATGTTGTGGCACAACAACGGCGTCGGCCCCGACGGCGTGTTGAGCCTCACAGACATTTCCCTCGAGACCGGCACCTACGACGGAGGTTGGGGCTGGGGCGCCAAGTTCTTCGACTACGACAATGACGGTGATCTCGATCTCTTCGCCGCCAATGGGTTCATCAGCGCCGGCGATGGCAACTACTGGTACGACCTCGCTTCGTGGAGCGTGCTCGGCCAAGACCCGGCCGACGCCGCCAATTGGCCGACCATCGGCGATCGGTCGTTCTCCGGCTACGAGCGCGAACGGTTCTGGCGAAACGACGGCATGGGTTCGTTCACCGAACGGGCCGAGGAAGTGGGGCTTGGGACCACTCGCGATGGCCGCGGCGTTGCCTACCTCGACTACGACAACGACGGCGACCTCGATTTGTACATCGCCAACCAAGGGCAACCACCGCAGCTTTTCCGAAATAACGGTGCGTCGAAAAACCATTGGCTGATGGTGGAACTGGAGGCCGATCCGGCCAGCGGCGTGAATCGGGACGCCGTCGGTGCGAGGGTCACGGTGATGACATCGCAGGGCCTGCAAATCCGCGAGCGCGACGGCGGCAACGGCTACTGCGGCCAAAGCGACCCACGGGTGCATTTCGGGCTGGGTGCGGACAAGGAAGTCAAGTTGCTCGAGGTCCGCTGGCCAGACGGCGGATTGCAGTACCAGGAACATGTGCTAGCGGACCGCCGGATCAAAATCCGCCAGGACCGCAATCACTACGCCGGCCGGATGGCGATCAAGTTGACCCCTCCGCAACCCTGGGGCGGCTCCACCGAGGCGGGCCGTCCCAAAGGCCCGCCGCCCGAGCCTGCCGACCTCGAACGGCATCTCACTGAGATGGAGAACATGCTCCGCGCCCGTCCGCAAGCCTACGGCGTAGCGAGCACTTATCGCGCGCGTTGCGCAACCTACGGTCGTCATGACCGCGCGATCAGTTTCTTTCAGCACCTCGTGTCGGAAAAACCGGACGACTGGCGTGCGCGGGTCGAATTGGCCTGCGCCTACGTCGACAAGATTCCCACTTGCGGCGGCATGGCCGCCATCGTGAGTAAGGGTACGCTCGCCCGAAAGTCCCTCGACCAGCTCGATCGGGTGATCGCCGATCTTTCCCAACTCGCCGGTCCACGGCTCACAAGCCGTGGCCCTGACGCCGATCTGTGGGTCGGCTATTACACGCGGGGGATGAATCACCTGCACTGGCCCAGGGCGTTATTGCACTCCGACGCCGCCGCCAGGGACTTGGCCAGATGTATCGAACTCCAGCAAAGGTCCGAATCCGCCGGCCCGGTGAACTATTTCGTGCGTACCTATATTGCCCTCGGCGATGCTTACACCAAAGCCAAAGAATACGACCGCGCTCGCGACGCTTGGCGGCAGGGGACCAAGTTCCTCACCGGGTCGCCTGAGCTAATAGAACGCCTGGCGATCACCGACGACTCCATGTTGCTTAAGTACGTCGAATCCAAACGTAGCCTGGAGCACCCCGTAGATACCGGCCTCTCCTTCCTCGATCCGTCCCCTTGAAACCTGCGCCTGTCCCATATCCGCATAGCCTTGACAGACCCTTCCTCCTCATTTATACTAAAGGGTTTGGTATTGTCGTTTCTCTTTGTGGGACAAGGACTTAGCGACGATTAAAGATCGCCGGAAAGTGAACGGGTCGGGTGAAGAAACGAGTCAAAACAAAGGCCAAAGGGAAGCCCCCCCCCCCCCCGCAAAAGGTCTCGCGGAAATCGGCGGCGGCCTTGGGCACGGCCAAGCCCGCGCACTCCACGCCGCGCAAGACCCGCTCAACCCAAAGTGACCACCCTACCGGCCGAAACTCCAGACCGACCGCGTCGCCCGCTTTACCGACGACACCCTCAAAGCCCGGCGAAGACCGGGTGCAATCCACCGCCCGACTCGCCGGATTAGGCAACGCACCGACCCGCGCACCAGCGAAACCCGCACCCTTGGATTCCATCGACCCGTCACCGACCTCGCAGGATCCAATCCAATTTCCCGAAGAAGCGCCACGTAAGGTCAAAACCTACCTGAACGCCAAACAACTTAGGGAATTTAGGACCATTTTGCTGCAAAAACGCGGCGAGCTGGCGAGCGACGTTGAGCGATTGACTTCCGAAGCATTGAAGGGCAAAGGACAAGGCAACGGCGACCAATCGACCATGCCGATCCACATGGCCGATCTCGGCAGCGACACCTGGGAACAGGACTTCACCATTGGCCTCATCGCCAATGAGCAACTCATCGTCCGAGAGATCGACGATGCACTGGAGCGCATCGAGGACAAGACGTACGGCATGTGCCTGGCCACGGATCAAGAGATTAGTCTGGCCCGTTTACATGCAAAACCCTGGGCCAAGTACTGCATCGAATACGAGCGGGCCCGCGAAGAGGGGCGCGCACCCTGACCCGGTCCTCCATGATGGACGCATTCGCACTCCACGCTCCCGCCGCGGTCCACGAGCAACCCGAATCCGCGATTGGGCACGTCGCCTCACATTTCCGTTTTTGGCTGCCCGCCGCCGCCCTCTTGTGGCTCGATTTGTGGTCCAAGAGCTGGGTGTTCGCCAACTTGCCCGCCAATCACGGGCGCATCATCATCCCCGGTTTCCTGGAGTTCCGCCGGTCCTTGAACGACGGCGCGGTGTTCGGATCGTTCACCGGTTACGTCGGAGTGTTTATCGTTGCCTCGCTATTCGCCCTTGGATTCGTGTTCTATTTATTCGCCAACAGCACGCGCCGGCAGCGCAGTCTGCACGTCGCCCTGGCGTTGATCCTCTCCGGAGCGATCGGCAATCTCTACGACCGGGCGTTCATCAAGGCCGATATCGTCCGTTTTCGGGACGACGCCAAACCGCGAGGGTCAATCATCGGCACACTGGCCGGCGAGCCGACGCAAACTAGGATCCGACTCGGAGATTGGCCCAACGGCGCCAACCCCCGATCCTTCACGCCGTCCGAGGTAACGCTCCATCAACAAGGCGTGGTCCGCGACTTCATCAAGTTCATTCCGAAGTTTCCTCGATCCTGGCCCCGGTTGGGCGGCTTCGACATGTGGCCGTGGATCTTCAACGTCGCCGACGCGGCCCTGGTCTGCGGCGTGGGCCTACTGCTGCTCAACTGTTTCTTTGATCGAAAGCCCCGAATGGCGCCTGCGGACGTGCTTTTCCGAACCCCAAGCGCCGGCGCAGGACCATGACGGCCTTAGAGTTGGATTCGACGCCTCGCCCACAAATCACATGCGCCTCGCTATCCTTCTCGGCGTTTCGGTGTTTCTGCGTTTGTGCATTTCTGCGTTTCATGGAGGCGTTTCGACGTTTTGACTTTTTGACGTTTCTTCGAGCTTCTCCCGCCACTCGGCGGTCTTCTCGGCGAAGCCCTTGCCCGGCTCGGCCGCGTCCCACGACTCATAGAGTTTGATAATGGCCATGGCGCACTCGCGTGTGTACAAGCGGTTGCCCTCTCCCAGCGCGCGGCTTATCTTGGGATACCTCGGCAACAACAGCGCCTCCGCCTCCGTGTGCCGACCGAGTTTCGTAAGACATTCTCCCAGCGTGGCTTCCGAGAGCGCCGTCATCCAGTGATCCCTCGGAAGCACCTTCCGCGATATCTCGAGAGATTCCCGCAGCAGGGGTTCAGCCTCCAAGGGCCGACCGGTCTTCACCAGCAGATCTCCCAAGGCCGACAGCGAAGTCGCTCGATCCGGATGGTTTTGCGGCAATTTGCGGCGGCGGATCTCAATCGCGTCCCGATACATCCGCTCCGCTTCGTCAAACGCCTCCATTCTGCATAGCAAAACTCCCAAGTTATAAAGCCCATCTCCAACCAATACGTGGTCAGACCCTAAGCGCGTTTGAAGTGCCGCAAGGTCTTGTCGATAGAGCATCTCACTTCGCCGAAAGTCGCCCCGATTCATGGCCGCGGCCGCCTCCATATTCAGCGAGTCGAGACCGCGACGGTCCCCCTGCAACATGTCGTTGCCCTGAGAGATGTAGCGATTGGCATTGTCATCGTCACCTTTTTCAAGGAGCAGCTTGCCAAGTTCGAGCATGGTGACGGCGACCGCGCGGTGTTCCTCGCCTAGCCACACCCGTTGAAGGTCAAGCGCTTTGCGAATGTGTTGCTCGGCCAAATCGTACAGCCCTAGTGAGCGATACGCCTCCCCGAACGTACTGTACATCTCTGCCTCGACAAGTGGTTGATTCTTGAAAAGACCTTGAATTCTCTTTGCCCCCCGATCCAACATCTCACGCACCGTCACCTCGTGTCCAAGGGATTCTGCGGGGTCAGCCATTTGGATCATCAGCTTTAGAAAACCTTTAACAGCTACAGCCTCGGACCGGAGAGCGTCAGCATTTGCTTTCGCAGTCAGTGCTTCGGAGCGATCTTTCGCAGCCTTGGCATGCGAATCTTCAGCCTCTGCAGTCGCAGCCTTCTCCTTAGTCAGCGCCGCTTCAGCGCGGAAGTACAGCCTTGTGCTGACAATAGCGCCCGCAAGTACGACCAAAAACACCGCAGTCGTTGCATATACCGACGCCCGATTGCGGCGCACAAACTTGCTGAGGCGGTATGTGGCGCTTGGTGGTCCGGCCAGCACTGGTTCGTTGTTCAGATATCGCTGAATCTCCATCGCCAGGCCGTTGGCCGTGTCATAGCGGCGGGTGCGGTCTTTTTCCATGGCCCGCATTACGATCCAGTCGAGGTCGCCGCGGAGTTGGCGGATGAGGATTCTGGGTTCGGTATGGCGGCGATGGGCGATGTCGTCGATCAGACTCGTCGGTTTCGATCCTGACCGGATCGGGCACGTCGCCGATGCTCCGCGTTCCGACTGTAGACTACTCAGCTTCGTGCTCGGCTTGGGCGGATCGACCTCGCGGATAACACGCTGGATTTCCGCGAATCCCGCTTGCAGGAGTGTTGTTGTATCAAAAGGCAACGCGCCGACGAGAAGTTCGTACAGCAAGACGCCCAGCGAATAGATGTCCGTCCGCGTGTCGATATCCAGGGCGGTCATCTCCGCCTGTTCGGGGCTCATGTACCCCGGCGTACCGATAAGCTGACCTTGCTCGGTGAACAACGTCCGCTCCGTCAGCCGATGCTGGGTGGCCTTGGCCACGCCGAAGTCAATCACTTTCGGCGTCGGTTCGCCGTCCTGAACCGCGACCAACACATTCGATGGCTTGATGTCGCGATGGATGATGCCCTTTTGATGGGCGTGCTGCACCGCGTGGCATACGTCCATGAACAGCCGCAGCCGCTCCTCGGTGTTGAGCCGGTGCTTGTCGCAGTAGTCCGTGACGGGGATGCCGGCGACGTACTCCATCACGAAGTAGGGTCGGCCTGTCTCCGTCGCTCCCGCGTCTAAAACCTTGGCCACGTTGGGATGGTTCATCATCGCGAGCGCTTCGCGCTCCGACTCGAAGCGGGCGATCACTTGCCTGGTATCCATTCCCAGCTTGATGATCTTGAGGGCTACGCGGCGATGGATGGGCTTTGTTTGCTCCGCAAGGTAGATGGTTCCCATGCCGCCCTCGCCGAGAACCTCCAGAAGTTTATACGGGCCGATCTCACGAATGTCGGGTATGACCGCCGTGGTTTGCGCAGATGGTCGACCGCTGACACCGGTGTAGTCGGAGCCGGGGCGGATGGACAGCGTTTCCTTCGACGCTTCGTCGCCGGTCATGATCAGCCCTGCTTTCTTAGACGCCCCCGAAAGGACACGAATGGAAGTTTGGGTTATAAGCCAGGGGTGTTTCGGTTTCAACAGCCGCAGCGACACCACGCCCTGATCGGTCGCCTTGCCTACTTAGACCGCGCGCCCGTGACGTTATCAGGTGTGGACCAATGCCGCGCCCCCTCCGCGCGCTGGACAGGGAGGGTTAGTGGCGGCGTGGGAAAAAGCGCCAGTACCAAACGAAGCCCAATGAAAATGGCGTAGCTGCTTGCCCCATAAGGACTTACGAAAAAATGCCTCCGAAAAAACGAAGCCAATTACAGGTAAAACGAACCCAATTTCAAAACGGAAAAATTCCTGTCCGGTCAGGGGTTACTGAAAAGTGCCTGTTTCAAATCGAAGCCGGTCAAAGCCAACCGCGTTCGCCACGAGTCGCCCAGAGGATGACCGAACATGACCAAAGCATGATGCGTCGGGCGCTGGCCCTGGCCAAAAAAGGCGAGGGCCGCGTCGAGCCTAATCCCATGGTGGGGTGCGTCATCGTCCGCAACGACCGCGTCATCGGCGAGGGATACCACCGATATTTTGGCGGCCCGCACGCGGAGATCGAGGCCCTTCGCTCCTGCACGCGAAACCCCCGCGGAGCAACCGTGTATGTGTCGCTCGAACCTTGCTGCCACCACGGCAAAACTTCTCCCTGCGCCGATGCTTTGATTCAGGCCGGCGTCGCCCGTGTCGTGACGCCCCTTCGCGACCCGAATCCGGCGGTAAACGGTCGCGGTCTTCGACGGCTTCGCGGCGCTGGAATTACCGTCACCACCGGCGTGCTCGTCCATGAGGCCGCGGAAGTTCTCGCACCGTTTCTGACTCGTGTACGACTTGGCCGACCGTACGTGATCGCCAAATGGGCACAGAGCCTCGACGGAATCCTCGTAACGCCACCCGGCGAGTCCAAATGGATATCCTGTGAAGCCTCGCGGCGGACGGTGCACCGCTTGCGGGCCCGCGTCGACGCCGTACTTGTCGGAGGCTCGACCGTGCTGGCCGATGATCCGCGTTTGACCGCTCGCCATGTTTCCCTCCGGCGGCGAGCACTCCGTGTCGTGCTCGACGGCCGGCTACGGACTCCCCTGAGTGCCAAATTAGTGGCAACTTCCAAAATCACGCCGACGCTCGTCCTCACGACGCCTCGGGCGCTCAACACCAAGAAGGCGCAACAACTGAAGCGTAAGGGCGTGGAACTCGTGGTGTGCAAGACGCGAAACGGACGATTGGTCCTCGGCGATTGCTTGTCACACTTGTCAGGCCGCGGCGTGACGAACCTACTTGTCGAAGGCGGCCCGACCGTCCTCCACGCATTGTTGAAAGCACGTTTGGTCGATGAGGTTTGGGCCTTTGTTGCCCCAAAGTTGATCGGCGGCGGACCGCAAGCATGTTCCCTGCCTAACGTCGTTGCCCACACGGACCTCCGCGCCGCAACCGTCGAACGGTCCGGCAATGATCACTTCTACCGCCTGCGCTTGACCGAACCGCGAAGTGGAAAGTTTGAAGTTCAAAGTTCAAAGAAGCCAGGTCTTCGAACTTCGAACTTCGCACTTTGAACTTCCCCGTAAGTCGCCCCCCCAATCAGCTCCGTCTGCTCGCGGGTGAACGCCGGAGGTTGGGTGGTCAGAAGAAACGGACGATGTTGCGAAACACTGATCAGCAGCGCGACGGCAATCAAGTTGCACAACAGGCTGCTGCCTCCGTAGGAGACAAACGGCAAGGTCATCCCCGTTACCGGCAAAAGCCCCATGGTCATGCCCATGTTGACGACTGCCTGCGTGGTGATGAGAGTCACCAACCCCACGGCCAGCAAACGAGCGAACGGCTCGGTAGTCACCGACGCGATGCGCGCACCGGCCACGGCGATGGCTGCGAAACACGCCATGACCAGCGCGCAGCCGGTCAGCCCCCACTGATGAGCGACGATCGCAAAAATGAAGTCATTGTGTCGGTCGGGCAGAAGGGTGTTTTCGACGTAAACGCCCCGGCCCCAACCGTTCCCCCAAATCCCTCCGCTGCCGATGGCATTCTTGGAGTGTACAAGCTGATAGCCGGCGCTCGCCGACCATTCCAGGGCCTGTCGCTTCGTCGCCAGCCCGGTGTAGGCTTCCGGGTTTTCAATGACCGCTTTGCGGAGTTCGTCGGATTGCAGAAGCACCGCCGTCACCCGAAGTCGTTGGTAGCTCTCGAGGTGCCCCCACGCCAACGGAGCGGCCGCCAGCCCCGCAAGAACGAAGACGGCGAGATATCTTCTTTTCGCACCCGCCACGAAAAGCATGGTGAACAGCACCGGAACCAGCACCGCCGCCGTTCCCAAGTCCGGCTCCAGGAGAATCAATGCGATGGGCGCGGCCGAAACGATTACCGGCAACAGCACTCCGCCGAAACCACCGATGTTTTTTCGAAAACGCAGGTACCACGCCAGGGAAAGCACATAAGCAATCTTCATGAACTCCGAAGGCTGCAAAAGAAACCCTGGAAGCTGAATCCACCGGTAGGCGCCGTTACGCGGCGTGGCCAGCCCCCCGAAGCTCGATTGCACAGCCTTGGCCACAATCAACGGTACCAGGCCCAAAAGGCAAATGAGAAAGACGGTGTAGGAAAACCGTCCGACATGCTGATAGCCGATCCGGAGCACAATGGCTGCGAGGAAGAAACCGAGCAAGACGCGCACCGCCTGCTTCGCGGCGTTGGCCGGCCCGTCGTGCCCGCTGGCGTAGTGCGTATCCGTGACGTAAATGCTGGCAATGCCCACCAGGGTGAGGATGGCGATGGCCGAGCCGATGGCCCAGCCGGGGTTCGTCAAATCGTAGGTGGCGCGTCTCACGTGTTCACGTGTCGATCAATGAGCCTCTGGTGCGCGAATGGATTCTCGCACCGGCACGGCGTCCAACTGTCCATCGAGCACGTCCAATACTTCCGCCGCAACTTGGGACGCAAGCGGCCCGGAAGTCTGGGCGCCGCTTCCTCCAAACTCGATCAGCACGGCCAAGGCGATCGGAGCTTCCCGCGACCAATCCGGCTGGCGGTGTGCGTCCAAAGGCTGGAGAAACGCTCCGAACCACGCATGGGAGAAGTTGTCGCCGTCGGGGGACGGATACGGCGGCCAACGGCCGGCCACCTCCACGCGGGCGGGATCGAATTTCCACAACGGGTGCTCGCGGCGGAAACGCTCCATCGCCGGCTCTTTGGCCGCCTCGCGCACCACGACCTCGCCCGCGAACCCGAATTCATCGACGAAAGGAACGCGATACGACGTCGGCCAAGGATGGGCTGTCGCGCTGCCGGTTTTGCCGCACAGCGCGAAGCGGTCGTTCTCGAAGTGGACGTATTTGTGGGCCGTCCCCTCCGGATCGTTTACCACCCCGTAGATGCCCCGCCGGATCGCCAGCCACTGATCGTTTGTGGCGGGGAGCTTCCACTCCGGCGAAGGAGTGGCCGAGTCGATGAGCGTCACCGGGCGATACCGTCCGCTTGCGTAGGTCGCCATCATGTTTGCGACCTGCACCGGCGTCATCGCCAGTTCGCCCTGCCCAATGGCGAACAGACGGGCCGTGCCCGGCGTCACCGAAAGACGCTTGTTGGCCATCAGCCAGTCGGGCGTGGGATTAATTCCGGCCGCATCCTCCAGAAGTCCGATCCCCGACCCGCGACCGACCCCCGCCATGTCGAACGTGTTGCACAGCCGATCGACCCCCAGCCGCTCGCCCAGCCGGTACATGAAAACGTTGCAACTCCCCGTCAGCGCCTCCACCAGATCAATCGACCCGTGGGCCTTGCGCTGGCTGGTTCCCCTTACCTCCCAGCAGCGCCAGGCTTCGCGATTCTCCTCCGACAGATATCCCGTACACTCTTCCCGGCTATCCGGCGTGATTCGCCCGTTTATTAATCCCGCCAGGCACACCAATGGCTTAATCGTGGAACCCGGCGGGTAGCGACAACTCACCGCCCGGAACAACAACGGCAGCCGGTCCGTGTTGTCGCGAAGGTCGGTGTAGGATTCCTCAAATCGACGGGGGTCGTAGGATGGATAGGAAACGAGGGCAAGGACGTTTCGCGTCCGAACATCAAGGACCACGATCGCCCCGCCGGAGGAAGCGGAGTGGTCGTGGACCGCGTTTCCCAGCAGTCGATACAGACGCCGCTGCAACGGGCCGTGAATCGTCAGAGTCACGTCCTTACCGTGTTCAGCTTCGATGTCCTCAATCACCGCGTTGTCCCGATCGAGAGTGATTTGTCCCCGCCGGCCGCGAAGCACCCGCTCGGCGGCATATTCCACGCCGCTGGTTCCGAGCCGCTCATCGGCTCGATACTCCGCGAAGGGATCGTTCGCATCGGGATCGGAAGCCACGTCGTCGGGATCGACTCTACCCATTCGTCCCAACACGTGGGCGAACGGCTCGGCGTCAACGGCGAAGCGCCGAGCCGACGAGGCCTCGACATGGACCCAAGGATATCGGGCCAGCATCTCCCGGGCCTCGATTTGCTGGTCCGCGTCGAGCCCGGTCAGGACGGCGTGGGGTTGCCCCTCCTCGGCCACCGGGGCGTCGAATCCGCGCCGAACGCCGACCGCGCTGCGGATCCCGGCGACGTGCTCGTAAATTTCCCGCGCTCGCCCGCGAACCACAAATGCCGATTGCGGTTCGGGCGATCGCGCGGTGAGCGCCGATAGCTCCTCCCACATGAACGCGATATATTCCCGCAACGCGGCTTCAACCTGTTCGTCGGGCGCCGTTTTAGAAAATCGCCCCGCCCGCTTCCAGCGCTTGATCTCGCGCAGAATCGCCGATGGTGCCTCCTCGGCTGCGGCGGCGATCACGCCATAGTCAATGGTAAGGTTCCAGCACGGCTCATCGCTCACCAAGACCTCTCCGTTTCGATCGCCAATGCTTCCGCGAACAAAAGGAAGCTGGGTCGGCTTGAGAATGCGTGAGCGCTCGGCGCGCTGTCGGAAATAGTCGGCTTGGACGATCTGTAATTGCCCCAATCGGCCCAGCAGGACCAGCGCTCCCAGGGCCAGCACACCCAGCAGGATTCGCAACCGCTTCTCAAACATCCGCCGACCTCCGCGGTCTCAGTTGGTTACCTCGCGGCGAAACTCACGGGTTTCGCGGCTGACGCCCACGTAGCCGTAACGCGGGCGCGCGAGCCCCAATGGTCGAGACAAACCGAGCAAAACGCGGAACACCAACGGCGTCAGTGCGGCGGTGTAAGCGGATGCGACGACGCCGCCGATGAGCCAGTCGCCCAGCAACGGCCCCCGCGCTTCGTAAAGGAAGTGATAATACGTCGTCCATGCCGTCCGAACCATTAGGCAGGTCGTCAGAGTCACGACCATCTGGGTCATCACGCGGTATCGAAACAAGTACTCGCGGAGCAAAGTAACAATGATCGCGGTCAATCCGTAGCTAAGGGCGACAACGCCGAAGCGCTCGATGGTCAGGAGGTCCGCGCATGCCCCGAGAATCCACGCGGCGGCGATCGCGTCCCTGGGCGGCGCACACAGACCCAGGAACACGACGACGATCAGTAAGAAATCCGGTCGAGCCCGGAACAGTTCGACTCTTGGGGCCACCGCGGCCTGCAGGGTCAGCACAAGGACGGCCAAAATCGCGAAGGTCAGCCAGCGCATGTTTCCCTACCGTTTCCGCGGCGCCGGCGCCGCGGCGAAGGGCAAAGCCTCTCGTTGATGCGAATCAACGATGTCAAGAATCGCCCGGGCCGCCGAGACCTGCACGCGAGGATCTCGGGAATCGTTCATGAGTTCCGCCAGCGCCGGCAATGCGTCCGTGCGCCCGATCGCCCCCAGCGCCGCGGCCGCGAGTTGTCGCATCCGAAGCAGTTGTTCCACGGCGGGATCCTGCGGGTCGCTTCGCGAAGGTCGATCGATCTGCAGCGTGCGGATGGCGATTTCAAACCCTTCATCCGACTGGAGCAACCCCAGCCCTCGGGCGGCGGCGAGCCGCGTTTCCAGGTGCGTTGCGGTCGCGAGCTTGTAGCGGAATGTTTCCAGATAAGTATTGTCGCCGGTGGCGGCCAAAGCGCCGATCGCAAAAACCTCGTCCGATCCCACGCCGGCGCCGGTCATGAAAGTAAGCTCCTGCCGAGCATCGCGGTTTCCCAGCCGGGCCATCGCCTCGAGAGCGTGGTCACGCACGCCCGAGTCGGCGTCCTTCATCGCCTTGGCCAGAACTTTGATCGCCCCCTGTTCGCCGAGAAGGCCCAACACCAGGGCCGTATTCCTGCGCACCATCGGGTCGCTGTCATGGAGCAGGTAACCCGCCAGATCGCCCGAGCGTTGCGTATGCCCAAGTCGATGTCGCGCGAAAAGCGCCGCCACCTGGACGGAGGCGTTTGGATCCTTGAGACATTTCGCAATTCCCGCCCCCGCCCCGACATCACGAGCTTCGCCCGCCGCCAAACATGCGGCGAACCGCACCGCGGGATGATCGTCCAACAACGCCGAGCGAACCCACGGGGTCCCTTCCTGTGAAGCTCGCCCGCTGAGGGCCTCGACGGCCTGGACGCGAACGACCGGGTTTTGCCGATAGCCGACGGCCGCTTTCAGACCCTCCATCGCCCGCCGTCGCAGTTCGACCTGATTGTTTTTCTGGCGATTGGCTGCCGGTTTCACACATCCGCCCAGTGCGACGGTCAATGCCGCTGCGAAGGAGTAAAGAAAAGCGCGGCGCCCATCGACTATTCGACATTCGACATTCGACATACGACGTTCCTTAACTCATTCCGCCGCGACTCCCCGCGCGCGCGCAATCCAATAGTCGATGTAAGTCAGCAACAGCATCATCGCGCATCCCCACGCAAACCAATCGCCAAACCGGGAATACAACGAATACCGTGAATCCACGCTGATGGACGAGATCGCGTATCCCGACTCGCCGGGCCAGCTTTGGGATGGACGGCCTCGAACGCGGTCGTGCACCTCACCCGAAGGCTCGATAAACGCACTAATCCCCGTCGTCACCGCCCGGGCGATGCCCACTCGGTTCTCCACGGCTCGAAATACGCAGATGGCCAGATGTTGCGGTTGTTGCGAACCATGACCGTACCACCCGTCGTTGCTGATGTTCAGCAGAAAGTCGACACGTTTTTGGTTCGATCCCCCGGAGACAAACTCCCGGCTCACATAAGGCATTACGTCTTCGTAGCAAATGGGCACACCGAAGCGGAAGAAGCGGCCCGGCCGCGATGCGGGTTCCATTTTGAAGCTTCGAAACTGGTCGCCTGCAAAAAGCGAATACTCGAAGTTGCGGTCGGCTCCGCTGAAAGGCATGATTCGATTCAGCCAAAGATAGACAAACCGCAGCCGCCCGAACCGAAAAGGAACGACCTCCCCGAAATACACCAGATGAATCTTGTCGTAGCGCCCCGGCTCCGAACCATCCGGGCCAAACACCATCGCGGAGTTGTATCGCCGCTCCTGGGCAAGCAGGTCGTTCGGCGTTCGCAGGAACGACGCGCTCCCGGTCACGAGATAAGCGTTGTTGCGCGCTGCGTAGTCCTTGAACCGGGCGAAACTCTTGCGTGAAACCGAGAAAAAATCCCTGGCCTCCGGGTTGAGGTACATGATCCACGGGGTTTCGGGCAGAAGAAACAAGTCAGGCTTCTCGTTGGCCGCCTCCTCGATCATTGAAAAATAGGTCTTCATCTTGTCGCGGTCATCGACCTCCGGGCCATCCACCGAAACAAGGTAGTCGCCTTGAATGATAGCAACCTTCGGACCGACCTCGGTCGTTTCACGATGCAGCTGAAATTGCCCATAAACCATTGTCGCCGCGACCAGCACGATTGCGAAACCGATGCTGAATCGGGCGGTACGGCCCAGCCCCATCAACGAGTTGCGAGTGGCGAGCCTGATCAGGATTACATCGGCGATCGCCCCGTTGACCGCGGCCACGACAAAGCTGACTCCGTACGCACCGACCAGATCACTGATTTGGATCAAGGTAAGGACGTTGTATTGACTGTGAGCCAGATAAAACCAGGGAAAACCGGAGATGACCACTGCGCGGAGCAATTCACTGCCCGTCCAGATAAGCGGGAAGACCAGGGCCAGCGGCCATTGCCGTCGCCGCACGGCATGGCGTAACGGGCACGCCACCAAGGGAAAATACACGGCCTGGTAAAGGGAGAGCGCGAGGTACCCCCATCCCGTCGCCGCGTACATCCAGCGCATGTTGATCAGGAACGACGCCAAGCCGAGCATATAACTATAGAAATAGACCCGCGGCGCTTGCGACGTCCTCGCTGTTAAGATCAGCCACGGAACCATACAAACGAACCCTACCGGCCAAATCGAGATCGGGGCGAAGATGACACTCTGCAAGACGGCGCTACACAAAGCGAGAACGGCGACGGCGCGATGGGTAGTGATGGCGAACACCGGCGCGGCCGCTACGGCTCCGTGGCGCTGCTTCTCATTCGGCATCGTCGGATCAAGAGTTCGGTTCAACAGACGTCCATCCTTGGGCATCGAGTGGCGCTAGAATAGCTCAAAAAGTTCCCCCCCGCCACTGTCGTTGACTCTCCACCACCGATACGGTATTCCTCGCCATCGAACCTCCCTTGGTGAAGGATTGCTGAAGGTCATAGGAGTCACGTATGCGTAGTAGCGATCGGCGTCCGTGGACGCTCTCGTTGTTCGTTTTCGCAGGAGCCGCCCCTACCCTGGGCCAGACCGATGCCGGCCTAAAGTCCATCGCCGATCGCTATTGGGATGCATCCATGGAGCGGAACCCCACCTGGGCGACAGACCTGGGCGACTACCGCTTCAATGACCGTCTACCTGACCTCACCGAAGAGGCCCGCCTTCGCTGGAATCATACGCTGAGGGGGTTTCTGAAGGAGGTCCAAGCCCTTCCCGCGGGCGGGCTTTCCCCGGCGGACCGGCTCACGCGCAGCCTCTTGGAACGGACGCTGCAAGACGGACTGTTCGAGTTCGCCGCCCAACAGCATCAATACTTACCGTTAGACCCGCTGGACGGCCCGCAAATCAAGTTTCCGCTTGTGCTCGTGTCCCAACCCTTCCATAGCGCCGACGACTACCGCGCGTATATCTCGCGGCTACGATCGTTTCCCAAGCAAGTCGACGACCTGATTACCAACCTTCGAAAGGGAGTCTCGATAGGCATTACGGCCCCGCGAGTTACCACACAGAAGGTCTTGCCGCAAATCCGAACGCATATCGTTGACGACGTGACCAGAAGCGAATTCTACAAGCCCCTTCAAATCGCGGACGCCGTCGCCTCGGCCAAGGGCTACATCATCGCAAAGTCACTTGCGGACGCGATCCGGGATAGCGTAGTGCCCTCCTACCGCAAGCTGCTGACATTTGTCGAGAATGAATACCTGCCCACTTGCCGCGACACTGTTGGAATCGGGGCCGTGCCCGACGGTGAAAAAATGTATGCGGAGTTGGCCTATCTGAATGCCACGGTTCGCGTCGAACCGCAGGAGGTCCATGAACTCGGTCTATCCGAAGTCGCCCGCATCCGCGGCGAAATGGCCAAGGTCCAAAAGGAAGTCGGTTTCGAGGGAAGCTTAGACGAATTTCTCGCTCACATGCGTACCGACCCCGCCCAACGCTTCAAGACCGGGGAGGAACTCTACGCTGCCGCCGATGCCATCCTCCAGCGGACCAAACCCCTGATGTCCGAGCTGTTCACGCGGATCCCGAAGGCCGATTGCGTGATGAAGGAACTCGAATCCTTCCGTGCTCCCGCTTCGCCGGTCGGGTATTACAACCCGCCGCCGGAGGACGGCTCGCGGCCCGGCTACTACTACATCAACACCTATTCACCGCAAGAGCGGTTGCGATTCACATTGGAGGCCTTAAGCTACCACGAAGCCATCCCCGGCCACCATTTCCAGATCGCTCTGCACCAGGAAAACACCGAGCTTCCTAAGTTCCGCCGCTACGGATCATTCACCGCCTACGTCGAGGGATGGGCACTATACACCGAAAAACTCGGCTATGAAATCGGCGGGTACAAAGATGCGTACTCGCGGTTCGGGCAGTTGACCTTTGAGATGTGGCGGGCCTGTCGATTGGTGGTGGACACGGGGATGCACGCCAAAGGCTGGTCGCGTCAACAGGCGATCGACTTCATGGCCGCCAATACCAGCCTTGCCCGTCTCGATATCGAGTCCGAGATCGACCGCTACATCTCCTGGCCGGGACAGGCACTTGCCTACAAGATCGGCGAGCTGCGCATCCTCCAACTCCGCCGCGAGGCCGAGGAAAAACTGGGCAAAAAGTTCGACCTCCGCGCCTTCCACGACGCTTTGCTCGCTGACGGGGCCATGCCGATAGACGTGCTGGAGGACTGGATCCGGGCGTGGATTGCGAAGCAAAGGTAATGATAATGAACAATAATCCGCTACCAAGGTTGGACGAAAACGAGGCAATCCGCCAACGTCTGCTGCCCTTTTGCAGGCTTCGACCGGGAGAGTGCTGGATCGACGAAAAGTGCGGGCACCGGGTAGGTTGCATTGACGCAACCGATGCAGATGGAGTGCTTTTGTTCTCGGATGGCTTGCGACCGGTTCTTGCAGTTCACGATCCCCCGTACAACCTCATCGCCTTTGCGTCGCGAAGCGTTAGCGACTATGTGCGGTGGTGTCGTTCTTGGGTTGAGGTGACGGCACGTATCCTATCGGCAGACGCCTCTCTTTATGTATGGCTCGGCGCGGATCAGGGTGAAGGCTTTCAGCCGTTGCCGGACTTCATGATCATGATGCGGTCATCGCCCTTCCGACCCCGAAGCTTCATCACCATGCGCAATCAACGAGGATACGGGACGCTGCACAATTGGATGGCAATCCGGCAAGAGCTTCTGTACTACGTCCGCGGCAAACCAGTTTTTAACGTGGATGCGGAATATACGGATATCCCCAAAATACTCCGTGGTTACTACAAGACTGTCGGCGGTGAGCTGACGGAGAATCTTCAACGCAGCCGTTCCGACACGATCCGCGCCGGAAATGTCTGGGTAGACGTTCAACAAGTCTTCTATCGAATGGACGAAAACGTGTCCGGTTGCTATGCACAAAAGCCGCTCGCAGCGATTGAACGTATTGTGCGGGCCAGCAGCAATCGGGGAGACGCCGTTATCGACTTGTTCGGACACTCTGGCACGACGCTTTTGGCTTGCGAGCGTCTACGTAGGGTGTGCGTTAGCGGGGATATCGATCCGATTTATTGCGAGATTATGATCCGACGGCTGGAGCACTTTCGGATCAATGGACGCCTTGGGTGGCAGAACGGGCATCCTTTTGAGCGAGAGGCGCCGGCGTTTGCGCTGGATGAAGCGTCCCCTGCGGACATGTCTTCCCTCCCCGAGCCCTCGCTTTTTGAGATCGCCTGATGGAAAAACTGAAAATTGACTTGGACGTGTTGCTCGCCACGCTGCCGAACGAAGCCGCTCTCCGCGAAAGACTCGAGAATCTTGTCTCCGTCTACCCGTTCAACGAATATGAATACATTATCTCGACGCTTCTCGCTATGGATGTCTTGACCCTGGATGCTTATCAGGAGCTCAGAGACGAATACGTCGCACGAAACCTTTATCTCTATATCTTTGAGATCAGCGCGCCGCGCGGCTTCGGCGAGTCATGGGCACAGGGGCATCTAAAAGAACTCGTTCCCGAACTCGAAAAGCCGACAAAGCGGCTTGATCCGTCGTATTCGGGGCAATACGACTTCAGGCTCGACGAGCGTATCCGCATCGAGGTAAAAGCGTCACGGGCGGTTGATGCAAAGAGCGACGAGCCCCTCTACGTTAAAGCCCTTGCATCAGATTCTAATACATCCTTCTGGATGAACTTTCAACAGATCAAGCCCGCCTGCTGCGATGTATGCGTTTGGATCGCGGTGTGGCGAGATCGAATACGCTACTGGGTCCTATCCTCGCATGAAATTGCAAGCAACCGCCACTACTCGATCGGTCAACATCGAGGGAACGTCGGGGAAGGACAACTCCACGTTCGCGATGACAATATCGCCGACTTCGCATCATACGAGGCCAAATCGCCAGAACTAGCGAAAGCCATCAGGGAAGCGTACCAGCGGCAACTGAAATCCTCGGCGCAGGCATGAAATGGATTGAACATGACGCCAATCATTTCGGATATTGCGCGATCCTACCTTCGCCTTCAGCGTGTTCCCGATGTCGGACCCATCCGTACGCGGAACTTGGTCGCCCACTTCGGCTCGGTCGACGGCATCTGGTCCGCGTCTATGGCGGAGCTGCAACACGTAGACGGAATCAGTCCACGTGTGGCTGAATGCATCTTCCGCTCCCGCGACGACAGGGGAGTGGACGAGGAGATCGCCAAGGCCGCCGAGTGCGAGTTGCGAATCCTCTGCCCCGAAGACGCGGACTACCCCAAACCGTTGTTGCACATCCCCGACCCGCCGATCTGCCTCTACGTGCGCGGTTCGCTCCAGCCCGCGGATAGCGTGGCCGTCGCAATCGTCGGCACGCGACGATGCTCCCACTACGGTCGAGAACAAGCTCTCCGGTTTGGTGAAGCACTGGCCGGCGCGGGATTCACCGTCGTCTCCGGTCTCGCACGCGGCATAGACGGTGAAGCCCATCGCGGTGCGTTGCGTGCCAAAGGACGTACCATCGCCGTCCTCGGCAACGGTTTGGGTTCTATCTATCCCCACGAGCACGAGGAATTGGCCGAGGAAATCGCCGCCAGCGGCGCGATCGTCAGTGAACTCGAAGTGGACATCGCTCCGGACTTCAAGAATTTCCCTCCGCGCAACCGGATCATCGCCGGATTGTCGTTGGGCGTGGTCGTCATTGAAGCCGGCGAGAAGAGCGGCGCCCTGATAACGGCCCGGCTCGCTACGGAGTACAACCGCGAGGTCTTTGCCGTTCCCGGCAACATTGATCGCCCCGCGCAAACCGCGGGCAGTAACGTCCTGATCCGCGACGGACAGGCCAAGCTCGTCACTTGCCTGGAGGACGTGCTCAATGAACTCGGCGAAGTCGGTAAAACGCTGCGACCCGACCCCTTGCCCAACCCCGCCGACGCCCCGCTTTTCGCAACCGCGAATCTGGCACAACATGAACGATCGATCCTGGAAGCGGTGGGCAGCGGTATCGAGGAGGTGGAGGGCATCTGCACCACGACACGCCTCGACGCCGGATCGGTGACCTCGACCTTGACGGCCCTGCAACTCCGCGGTCTGATTCGCCAGTTGCCTGGAAACCGATTCGTATGCCGGAGTCCGGTCGCATAGAATTCTCCCGTTATGTTGGTACGACCTGAGCGTCGTGAGGACTATGCGGCCATCGCCGCAGTGATCCGCGACGCGTTCGGAAAAGTGGATGAAGCTCTCCTGGTCGAGCGTCTGCGCAACGAGGCCGATTACGATCAAGACCTCGCACTCGTAGCCGTAGAGGGCAATGAGGTTTTCGGGCACGTGTTTTTCAGCACGGTGCATGTCGAACAGGGCGACGAGCGGACAACCGCTTTAGCGCTAGCACCCCTGGCCGTCCGACCGGACATACAGCGTCGCGGCGTCGGCTCCGCTCTCGTTCGACGCGGCCTCGATGGTTGTGTTCAACAAGGACACGGAGTGGTGATCGTACTCGGCGAACCGACTTTTTACGCCCGCTTTGGTTTTGGTCCCGCGAGCCGGGTCGGAATCCAGCCGCCCTTCGCAGTGCCTGCCGCGGCGTTTCAAGTTCTTGAGGTGCGCCCGGGGGCATTAGGGAAGGTCCGCGGCACGGTGCGATACTCCAAGGCCTTTGAAGCATTGTAGTTAAAGAGATGAGTGCCGAACTTCTCTGGAAACCATCCGAGCAAAGGGCACGCGTCTCCCAGATGCACGTGTTCGTGGCCCGAATGGCCGCCAAATATGGATTCACGCCCGACTACCCGTCCTTGCATCGGTGGTCCATTACGCACCGCGATCAGTTCTGGACGGAGATGTTCGAGCTCGCCGGCATCGCGCCAAGGAAGGCGGCCACAGCCGTCGAAACCGGCAGCGGAATGTTGGGCACGAAGTGGTTCCCCGATTTGGAATTCAACTTCGCCGCCCACCTGCTGCGTTTTGATGACGATCGGGCGGCCATTGAAGCCCAGGACGAGCTTGGACGAACGCGATCCATCACCTATCGCGAGCTGCGCGATCAGGTCGCGCGCTGCACCGCGGCCCTGCGTGACGCCGGTGTAAAGCGCGGCGACCGCGTCGGAGGGTTCCTACCCAACATCCCCGAGGCCGTCGTCGCCATGCTCGCCACGGCCAGCCTCGGGGCCGTCTGGTCCTCCTGCTCCCCCGATTTCGGAATCGACGGCGTTTTTGACCGCTTCGGGCAGATCACACCTAAAGTGCTCATCGCCGCCGACGCCTACTCCTACAACGGCAAGATCATCGACTCGATGGATCGCGTTCGCGGCATCGTAGCTAAGATCTCCAGCATCGAGCATGTCGTGATCGTGCCGTTTATCGACCAGGGACCCGACCTGGGGTCGATTCCTCGATCGGAGTTATGGACCGCGTTCCTCGCATCGTCGGATCCGAACCCCAAGCGCCAGCGCGGGGTCTTGATGGCCGAGGGGCGATGGCCCGTCGCTGGCGCTCCGGGTTCGGAATCACTCGGCAGGCAGAATCCGCCCTACGAGCCCGTGCCATTCGATCATCCGCTCTACATCATGTACTCCTCGGGAACCACGGGCGTCCCCAAGTGCATCGTCCACGGCCACGGCGGCACACTCTTGCAGCACATGAAAGAGCTGATGCTCCACTGCGACCTCCGCCGCGACGACACCATCTTTTACTTCACGACCTGCGGGTGGATGATGTGGAACTGGCTGGTCAGCTCGCTTGGTGTCGGCGCAACCGTGGCTCTTTACGAGGGTAGCCCTACCTACCCCGACGCGGATCACCTATGGCGCATGGCCGACCGGTTGGGCGTTACCGTTTTCGGCACCAGCGCCAAGTACATCGCCGCGTGCGAGAAACTCGGCCTGCGTCCAGGTTCGCAACACAACTTGTCGAAGTTGCGCGCCGTTCTATCCACCGGCTCGCCGCTGACCATCGAAAACTTCCGCTGGGTCTACCAAAACGTCAAACGCGACCTCCAGCTTTCGAGCATCTGCGGTGGAACGGATATCATCAGTTGCTTCATGCTCGGCAACCCCATGCTGCCGGTCTACGCCGGCGAAATCCAAAGCATCGGCCTGGGTATGGACGTGCGGGCCTTCGACGACGACGGCAAATCCGTCGTAGGACAAAAAGGCGAATTGGTTTGTTGTGCGCCATTCCCGTCGCAACCGACGGGATTCTGGAGCGACCCTGACGGCGAGAAGTATCGGAAGGCCTACTTCGACGTCTATCCGGACGTATGGCGGCACGGCGACTTCGTGGAGATCACCGAACGCGGTGGGGTGATCGTGTATGGCCGGTCCGACGCCACCCTCAACCCCGGCGGCGTGCGCATCGGTACGGCCGAAATCTATCGGGTGGTCGAGTCGATCGAGGAGATCGTTGACAGCGTCGTCGTGGGCAAGAACACCGCCGACGCCGATGTCGAAGTCTGCTTGTTCGTCGTCCTACGCGAGGGATTGAGCCTCGACTCGGCCCTCATCGGCAAGGTCAAAGCGCGCATTGTCGAGGGGACTACGCGACGCCACGTCCCCAAACACATCAGGCAGGTCACCGCTATCCCCTACACCATCAGCGGCAAGAAGGTCGAGCTTGCCGTCCAACGCATGATTCATGGCCAGCCCGTCCCCAACCGCGACGCCCTCGCCAACCCCGCGGCGCTCGACCAATATGCTGGGATTGTATAAGACCGGTAGGGCCGATTTTCTAGTCGGTCCGGTTAAAGGGCGCTGGCGATCCATGCCCTTCTTGGGTAGAATCTTAGCGTAGCACAGGAGCATTGAAACACCATGGCCGAGGACTTCCTTCCCATCAAGGGTTATGACCACGTCGAGTTCTACGTGGGCAACGCCAAGCAGGCCGCCCATTTTTACGACAAGACCTTCGGCTTCAAGCCGGTGGCCAAGGCCGGTCTCGAAACCGGCTGCCGCGACCGGGCCAGTTATGTCATGGAGCAAGGTAACGCACGGTTCGTTTTCACCAGCGCCTACGGCCCGGACCATGAGATCGCCCGCCATTGCGCCTTGCACGGCGACGGCGTCAAGTCCATCGGGCTAAGCGTTCCCGACGTTGATCGCGCCCTGGCGGAGACAAAGAAACGCGGCGCAACCGTGCTGCAGCAGACAACGGTAGTGAAGGACGAGCACGGGACGTTCGTGACGGGAACGATCAAGTACGCCGGCGATACGGTCTTTCGATTCGTGGACCGGAAGAACTATCACGAGGCCTTCGCCCCGGGATTCAAGCCTATCGTGGCGCACGGACCGCAGCCCGTGGGCTTGGTCGCGATCGACCACATCGTCACCAACGTGCACCTGGGCGAGATGAACTTTTGGGCCAAGTGGTTCGAGGACGTGATGGGTTTCACGAATCTTTGCGGTTTTACCGACAAAGACATCAGCACGGAATACTCCGCCCTGATGAGCAAGGTCATGGAGAACGGCACGGGCAAGTGTAAGTTTCCCATCAACGAACCCGCGGAGGGAAAAAAGAAAAGTCAGATCGAGGAGTTCCTCGACTATTACTGCGGCCCCGGCGTCCAGCACGTCGCCATGAACACCGGCAACATCTATGAGACGGTGACGGAACTCCGCCGTAGGGACATCGACTTCCTCCGCGTCCCGGATACTTATTATGACTACATGCGCAAGCGCGTCGGCGAGGTCGGCGAGGACTGGAACAAGCTTCAGGAATTAGGAATCCTTATCGACAAGGATGAGGACGGTTATCTTTTGCAGATTTTCACGGCCCCGGTGCAGGACCGACCGACGCTGTTCTTCGAGGTCATCGAGCGCCACGGCAGTCGCGGGTTCGGCATCGGCAACTTCAAGGCGCTCTTCATCAGCATCGAGGCCGAACAGGCCCTAAGAGGCAATTTGTGATGAGGTTGATCTTGTCGGCTCCGGAGGAAATTTATGAGCGACCATCATAGGGAAATCCCCGACGGGTATCAGACGATTACTCCCTATCTTTGCGTCGGAGACGCGCGGAAGGCGATGACTTTTTACGCCGCCGCGTTCGGCGCCGCCGAACGGGTCTGCGTGAAGGACGCGGAGGGCCGCGTACGGCACGCGGAGATGCAACTCGGCACCTCGCGGTTGTTCCTGACGGATGTGCCGATCTCTTTGGACATGCGCATGCCCGGCCCCGATTGCACCAGTCCGGTCTGGTTGTACCTCTATGTCGAGGACCCGGACGCCGTGTTCCAACGCGCGGTTTCGGCCGGCGCGGAAGTCGTAACCCCGGTCGGCGATCAAGCCTGGGGTGATCGCTACGGGGTGGTGACCGACCCGTTCGGCTACCGCTGGGCGATCGCCAAGCGAAATGAGACTCTGTCGCCCGACGAACTGGTCGCCCGGATGAGCGACGTTTATCGGCGTGACTGAAGTACCGATGTGCCTGACCGCACGGTTGGCGCGATTTGGAAACGGAGATCTCGAGGCTTTGTTTTTCAGAGTCAAACGTGAGCAAGCGCTGAGAGGGAATCTATAGTGGTCGCAATATCAGAACAGGCGCTACATGGAATCACCCAACGTCTTGTCGAAGCGCTGCGCCCGGAGCGCATCTACCTCTTTGGCTCACACGCCTATGGTGCTCCGGACCGCAATAGCGATCTGGATTTCGTGATCGTCCTGCCTGACGGCCCCATCAGTAAGTCCGAACTGAGTGGGACGGCACGACGAGTGATTGGCGACGTGGGCTGCGACGTGGATGTTCTGATTTATACCACCACGCGATTCGATCGGCGATCGGGTTGGGGGGCCAACCTCGAACACACGGTCCGCAACAAGGGACGCCTTCTTTTTGGAGTGGATGGCATGGCCTTCGCAAAGGAATGGCTGGAGAAAGGTATTGGCGACTTTTTGGCGGCACAGCGCGTCATGCAGGGACACCCGCTTCTTACCGAAATCGCAGCTTTCCACTGTCAACAGGCCGTTGAAAAGGCACTCAAGTCGTACCTGGTGCAAAATAATGAGTCGTTCGAGAAGGTCCATGATCTACAGCTCTTGTGTGACCTCTGTGCCAAGCTCGATCCTACCTTCTCCACGTTACGCGATCCCGCCGGCAAGCTCAACCCCTACGCGGTCACGCTTCGCTACCCCGGAGAACGAGATATAACGCCCGAGGAAGTTGCACAATCGCTAGACATCGCGACAACTGTGTGGCACTTCGTTTTGGACAGATTGCCACATCCTTTACGCGGTGATTTTGAACGCTTTTTGTAACGAAAGCGAGCCAGGATGATTCATTACCATCGTTTGGGCAGCGTGCCTCCCAAGCACCACGTCACGCACTACGAAAACGGCAAGCTCCTCATGGAGCAGTGCATGACCCGCGTGGGTTTCGATAGTACGTACAGCATTCTTTATTACCGCGTTCCGCCGACGGACGAATTCGCCGTGCGGGCTATGGAACTGCCGGGGTTTTGTCCGAACTTGCCCATGGATGGGCAACTGCTGCACCGCAGACACATTAAGACGCAGGACCTCAAGGTCGACGGCGATTTCCTCACCGCCCGGCGCACAGTCCTGATGAACCCCGACGTGCGCGTGGGCATCAGCAAGCCCAACCAACAGGCCAAGCACTGGTTCAGCAACGGCGAGGGCGATGAATGTTGGTTTGCCTATGACGGCGGCGGGCTTCTCGAAAGCGTTTATGGGCAGTTACCGTTCAGGAAACATGACTATGTGCTCGTGCCCAAAGGGACTCCCTATCGCTTGCACGCGGATGGCGACCGCGGGACATTCCTTGTATTTGAATCTGACAGTTACATCGATCTGCCCAGGCAGTTTCGCAATGAGTCCGGCCAGATCACTATGGATGCCCCATTCTGTCATCGTGATTTCCGCGTTCCTACGGAGATGTTGCGCTATGATCGGGCCAAGCACGGCGACCCGCCTTACCCACTCGTCGTCAAACACGCGAACCAATTGAGCGTGCACGAGTTCAAACATTTCCCCTGGGAATTGGCGGGGTGGGACGGCGTTGTCTATCCCGTGGCCTTCAATATTCATGACTACCAACCACGAACCGGCGCCGTCCATTTGCCGCCCACGACGCATATTACCTTCGCCGGTCGAGGATTTGTGATTTGCAGCTTCGTTCCTCGCAAGGTGGACTACTACGACCGCGACGGCGTGAAGGCGATTCCCTGCCCCTATGGCCACGCCAGTGTGGACTGTGATGAAATCCTCTATTACGTGGAGGGCAATTTTACCAGTCGAAAGGGAATCGAGTCGCAGTCGATCAGTCTTCACCCCATGGGCGTCCCTCACGGACCCCATCCCGGCACCTATGAGAAGAGCATCGGCCACGACCGCACCAATGAACTGGCCGTTATGTGCGACACCTTCAAGCCGCTTCTCCTCACCACTGTCGCGGATTCGATCGAGGATAAGGACTACCACTACACCTGGGTCAAACGCGAAAACGAAGCCATGGAAACCAGCAAGTAGTCCGGATCCGCGGCAGGTGTGGCATTATTTCTTTCCCCGCGCTCGCTGCGCCGCGAAAAACTCCTGCAACAACGCCCCGCACTCGTCCGCGAGAACGGACTGGTCCATCATTACCCGGTGATTCAGCCGCTCATCGGTGGGAATGGAATACAGCGACACACACGCCCCGGCCTTCGGATCCCTTGCACCAAAAACCAAACGCGGAAGCCTTGCCAGCACCATCGCCCCCGCGCACATTGCACATGGCTCAAGCGTCACATAGAGCGTACACTCTTCCAACCGCCAGCTCTGCAAATGACTTGCGGCGGCGGTGATGGCGATCATTTCTGCATGGGCCGTAGGGTCGATGAGTGTTTCGCGTTGATTATGTCCGCGGCCGATGATCCGACCGTCGTGCACCACGACGGCCCCGATCGGCACTTCGTTTTCGGCCAAGGCGGCGCTCGCCTCCGCGACCGCTGCCCGCATGAACGATTCGTCAGATTTCACCAAGGAATTCCAACCGCTGTTTGAGTTCCGCGCGGTCGCTCGACCAATCCAGGGCCGCCAGACCCGCGATCTTAGTCCGCAACCGTTCCGCAATCTTCAAGGCGAATTCCAGCCGCTCATCTTCCGTTCCTAAGTGATACGCTGGATCGGGCAGCGACCAATGTGCGATCACTGGACCCCCGGGCCATACCGGACAAGCCTCCGCGGCCGCAGCGTCGCAGAGCGTAACGACCGCGTCCAGCCGCGTTTCGGCGAATTCGCTCCAACTCTTCGACGTCTGGTTCGCCAGCGGGATATTCAATCGACTCATCGCGGCGATCGCGAGCGGATGTATGAACCCCGCAGGATGGGAGCCGGCGCTCAAGGCCTCAAAACACTCGCCGCCCAAATGACGAAGCACCGCCTCGGCCATTTGAGACCGACATGAATTGCCCGTACACAAAAAGAGAACGCGGACTCGGCGCGGCGTAATCATTCCTCCCGGGCGTCACGAATCCTTAACGCATCCGCGACCTAGAGCACCGTGCTATGGGCATTCCGTGGCCGCCTTATCCGCGCACACTTGGTCCCACTCCGTGTCGCAGCAGAACGGGTCCTGCGCACATACGGCTGCGCAGCAAGGGTCGTTGTTGCAGCCCGGTAAACCGGGATGAGGGCTGCCACAGTCCCGATCCCCCGCCGACGCCCCGCACGTTAAGAAGCACATCGACTCCGCTTCGTCCACGCAAGTCCCGTCCCACTCCTCCAGGCAGCAGTAGGGATCGACCAAACATACTTCATTGCAACAGCTCGTGTTGTCGCACCCGGGCGTGTTGTCGGGAAGCCCGCACACTCCCGAAGCCGGTCCGCACGCACGGAAGCTCCCGTCGCACACCCCCTCCGCCTCGCCCGCGCAGGTCGCGTCCCAGGTCACGTCGCAGCAGAATCGGTCCAGTTCGCACGTCGTTGCACAGCACGTCGCATCGCCGCAGCCCGGATCATTCGTCGGCGATGCGGCAAGGCAATCCCCACTGCCGTTGGCGCAGGCGTCCACGTTGCACCCGATTGTCAGCCGACCGTCCCCCTGCTCAACGTCGTATCCGCCGACGCGGACCAGATACTTCTGCCCCGTCGTCACCGCGACGGTGACGCGGGACTGCACGTTCTCGACCCCCGTGCCGCAGTCGTCGTCGCTGCACGCCAAGGGGGCCGATGTCGGGCAATCGCAGCCTGCGTAGACCGCGAGCTTCGTGTCGTAATCACTCCCGCAAAGGCTCACCAGCGCCGTGCCCGTACACGTGGCCGTGTAGCAAAACCAAATATCCGACTCTACATTGGTCCGATTGAAGAAGTCGCAAAGCGCCGGTTCGTCCGGACCGTCCGTCGTCGAACCGACGTTGCTGTAGGTCCGCGTGCCGTCGCTGACGGCGATCGGGGCGCTGCACAGTTCGTTGGTAATGCCATTCTGGCAATTCGCTTCGCATCCGTCGCCGTTGACGGTGTTGCCGTCGTCGCATTGTTCACCGGAATGGACGTTTACGATGCCGTCGCCGCACCGTGACGTTGTGCAATTGGAATTGCACAAGGCCGTCTCGCCCCCACTGCCGCCGTCACATTCCTCGGGAGGATCGACTACCCCGTTGCCGCAGTTCTGTGGCGGAGGGGGTGGCGGCGGCGCCGCGCCCGGGCAACCGTTGGCCGACACTTGCGTCCGCGGGGGCGTCCCGGGACATTCATCAACTTCATCGTTCACGCCGTCCCCGTCCGCGTCGAGCTGGCCGGCGGCGCATCCGTTGGCGTCCACGTCGGCCCCGTCGGCGGTGTCCGCGCACTGATCGATGTCGTTGGCCACGCCGTCGCCATCATCGTCCGGAGTGCCGGGTTGGCTGACCGGGCAACCAACTTCGTTGACCGTTGCGCCCACGGGGGTTGAAGGGCACTCGTCAAGCGCATCGTTTACGCCGTCGCTGTCGCCATCACGTTGCTCAGCCGCGCAACCGGTCGCATCGACTACCGCACCCGAAGCAGTGTCCCCGCACCGGTCCGCGCCGTCGGGCACGCCGTCCCCATCCCCGTCAGGCCCTTCGGCGGTACATCCGCTCGAGTCGACCGGCGTTCCCGCCGGGGTGTCGGGACAGTCATCCAACGTATCGCGCACACCGTCCCCATCGCTATCTCCGGGTGACGGAGGGGGCTCTTCATCTACGATAAAATTCGCCGTGATGCCGTCGATTTGTGTGGCGTCCACTACAAGCGGGTTGGCGTTTTGATCGATGCCCCCGGCGCCGGACCAGCCGTCGAAAACCCAACCTTCGTCCGGGACGGCCGTCAACGTCACCATGTTTCCGTCGGTTTCCTGTGAAACCGTGCCCTCGCCCTCGGTCGTCACATCCACCGTCAGGTCCGGCGGCGGGTCGGTCGGCGGGCACCCACCCACGGCCAACGCCGCCAGTCCGCTGACAAGCAAAGGAATCGAATTACGTCGACGCCACACCATTGATCCGTAAAGCACGCTTGATCTCCCCCTTTGTTGAAGTGGCCCCCGACCGCGCCTTCGGGATACCTTCCCTCCACCGATCGCAGCGGACTCACTCTTGTTACAACTGTATGCGTACACCAAGTATCAAAGCAAGGGATTGGCGTTAGTTTGGAGAGTGAAGTGTAGATTTACCGGAATCCACTGCGTGACAGTTCCGGCCCCATCGATTGCCCCGTATTAGAGGACCACCGCCACCCACCAACAGCGAAAGTTCTTGGAGAATTCCCTCTCCTTCGCTTTGCGGGAGAGGGCAGGGTGAGGGGGCGAAGCCGTCGTGCGACGTGGCCTGGTCCGCCTCCGACACCGCGCCATCCCCAACGTGCGTTCATCGCTGGATTTCCCTACCATTGTTTAGCGAGTAGGCCACAACGGAGCAGGTGCCGGAAGAATGACCCTTCGCATCGGCGACATCGAACTCGACATGCCCTTCGTGCAGGCCGCCCTCAGCGGCTACAGCGATCTGCCGATGCGCCGACTCGCCCGCCGCTACGGCGCGCCCTATGCGCTCAACGAGGTCGTACTCGACAAGCTCGTCGTACAGCCGGGGAAGAAGCGGCGCGCGTTTCTCCGCGTCACAGACGACGATCATCCGGTCGGCGGCCAACTCATGGGGGCCGATCCCGATGTCTTCGCCCCCGCCGCCTTCGCCATGGCCCAGGCCGGCTACGACGTCATCGACATCAACTTCGGCTGCCCGGTGCGAAAAGTGTTGGGCCGCTGTCGCGGCGGGTTTCTGTTGTCCCAGCCCGACGCGGCGCTGGAGATCATCCGCCGTGTGTATGACGCCGTCGGTCACACCCACCCCGTAACGGTAAAAATGCGCCGCGGGATGGACCACGGCCCGGAGGCTGAGGCCAACTTCTTTCGCATTCTCGACGGGGCGTTCCAAATCGGCGTCGCCGCGGTGACCGTCCATGGGCGCACCGTCGAGCAACGTTACGTAGGGCCTAGCGAGTGGTCCTCTCTCGCCAAGGTCAAACGCCACGTCGGCGATCGCGTGATCCTCGGCAGCGGCGACCTGTTCAGCGCCGAGGCCTGCGTGAGGATGATTCAAGAGACCGGCGTGGACGGCGTGACCATTGCCCGCGGATGTATCGGAAATCCCTGGATTTTCCAGGAATGTCGCGCCCTATGGCGAGGCGACGAATTGCCTCCCCCGCCCTCGATCGAGCAACAGCGACGGGCCATCGAAACGCACTGGTCCGACAGCGTCGAAACCTACGGCCCCCTGGTCGCCGGCAAGATCATGCGCAAGTTCGGGATCAAGTACGCCGAGCATCATCCTCTCTCCCGCCAGGTCCGCGACTCCTTTATCGCCGTCAAAACCCCGAACGAGTTCACCGGCGTGCTCGAAGCCTGGTACGACCCCGCCGCCTCCTGGCCACCCGTCACCCGCCGCGAAGGACACGGCGACCTCATCGCCGCCGGCGCGACCCTGTGACTTTTCTTTCGCGCCGCGAATCCGAAGCCCCGTCGGAAGTGTTTCTCGGTTTCGCATTTGCACTTTTCTTTTTCATGCAGCGGCTTCAAATGGCTTCGTTTTGCAAGTACGTTGTTTTTGCGTAGTGTCATGCTGTGGCACCAATGAAAACGCAGAAACGCAGAAAATAGAAACGCCGAAATAGGGGAACGAACGGCACGAAGGCACAGAGGGAAGAAAACGCAGAAAGCGAGAACCATACCTACAGACTCCTCCATCGCGGTCGCTACGCAGCATCAGCCGCGGGCGCGAGAACACGCCGGTCTCCACCCTAATAACGTCACGGGCGCGCGGTGTGGCCGCGTAATCGACCGATCACGCGGGAGAATTACGAGTTACCAGTTACCAGTTACGAATTACAAATTACGAGTTACGAATTACGAATTACGAAGGATAAGGACGGGGGGACGCAGCGGTGCACGCCGAGGCTTACGCGGATGGCGCTCGCCGGGCGAAAAGAACCTTCGCGGCGGTGAGGAGGAGGAGCGTTAGCACGACCAGGCCCCACTCGGAAACTGTGGGGATCGTGGTGTGCAGGCAATCTGGTCGGCGACCGCGTGGAGCTTGCCCTCTAAGACGAGAAGGTCGGCGAAGACGCTTTCGACTTCTTGGTGCAGAGTGCGCTCGAGCACGACGGCCGGTTCCTGTTTGAGGTAGCCGATCTCCACCCCGCGAGCGCGGGTGAAGGTGCCGAAATCGGGCTCGAATTCACGGACGATGAGTCGAAAGAGGGTGGTTTTGCCCGTGCCGTTGGCCCCCACCAGCCCCACCGTCTCCCCGGAGTTCAACTCCAGCGAGGCATTCTCCAGCACCATCTGCGTGCCGAACTGCTTGGTAACGCCCTGAATAACCATAGCGGCCATTGGTCGATTATACAGGAAATGTAGCGTCGGGGCTTGTCCCCGGCGCTATCCGAGCCGCAGAGATGTAGCGTCACCCCTCGTGGGTGACGATCCGCCGGTCATTTCGCCCGGAGGGCGCGCGATCGGAACACGCACCGATTTCCCCCCTTGCCATCGACCTGCCGCTATGGTAGAATCCCCGTGGATCCGTGAGGAATTTGCCGTGGTTTATCGTGGACATATCAAGGATGGTCGCATCGAACTCGATGAACAAGTTCGATTACCCGAAGGTGCGCCGGTCGAGGTCTCGCTCGCCGAACAAACTTCTTCCGTTAACGACGAGCTTGGTCCGACGCTGTACGAGCGCCTGAAGCCGGTAATCGGCATCGCCAAGGGCCTACCGCCGGACCTAGCTCGAAACCACGACCACTATCTACACGGTGGTCCCAAGAGAACGTGACCGCTCGCTTCGCCGACACCTATTACTACCTTGCCCTTTTGAGCGAAAGCGACGCCGCGCACGTAGCGGCCACTAATGCGTCACGGTCGTACCGCGGGCGTGTAATCACCACAGCCTGGGTTCTCGCGGAAGTGGCGGATGCCTTCGCGGAACCCGTGCTGCGTCCAAGCTTTCTTGGCCTCATCGAAACTCTACGCGGCGACCCCCAAGTCACGATCGTTCCGCCTACCCAAGAATGGTTCGATCGTGGAATTGCCTTGTATGCAAAACGACCGGACAAGGCATGGTCGTTGACCGATTGCATCTCGTTCGTGGTTATGGACCAGGTGGGCCTCAGCGAGGCCTTGACCGCCGATCGACATTTTGGCCAAGCGGGCTTCACCGTTCTGCTCGCCTGATGCCGCGCCTCCCCCCTTATCAAGGGGGGACCGCAGGGGGGTCGGACACGGCAGCGACACGACTACGTAGCGCCACCCCTCGTGGGTGGCGCTTCGTCCCGGTAGAGACGCACAAACCTAGCCCAGTCCCGACGCGCCGGGATGAAGGAGCGAACCCCCATCCGACCCTTAAACACGGACTTGAGTCGTCCGAGTCGCGTGGTACCCTAACTGTCTATGCCTGCTAAAGGAAAGCCGCGTCCCGCGCTGCGTCGAACCAATCTGGGCTTACCGGAGTAACCGCCCATGAGCTATTCATACCTTGATCTAGTGTAGTGTCGCATAATTATGCAACTTTATAACCATCTTGTCGGTACCATTCTCCGAAGGGAGGATTGGACCGATGCGTGTAGCCGATTCCATTTCGTTGAGCGATCAGGATCGACAGATTCTG